>Ga0302348_1000248_pt1 | contig 34104 bp, 43 predicted proteins | sample PhySR1_FD_202177 | JGI IMG/M metagenome (GOLD analysis project Ga0302348, IMG submission 202177) | Leaf surface microbial communities from sunflower plants in UC Gill Tract Community Farm, Albany, California, United States - DLSL S.R1... | ecosystem: Host-associated > Plants > Phyllosphere >...
TTGGCAGAGTGGCTATGCAGCGGATTGCAAATCCGTGTACCTCGGTTCGACTCCGGGACGCGCCTCCAGTTACACCCTGCCCGGGTGGTGAAATCGGTAGACACAAGGGATTTAAAATCCCTCGGCTTATGGCTGTGCGGGTTCAAGTCCCGCCCCGGGCACCATATTAAAAAGACTAATTAAAACAAAGCAGTATAAGCAATGTCGTAACCGCCCAAGGGCGGTTTTTTCGTTTCTGGAGTCTGCACCATATTTGGAAATGACTACAAAATGACTACATTGCGTCCACAACACTTTTTCCCCCCCATAATTTCCCATTCGACAGGCAAAAGAAAACCCGCGATGCGGGCTTAGTTTTACCACCAGGAAATTTGCTGACTTCCACGCTGCGGGTGAGGCGGGACAGATTTGATCTGACCAGGTGAAACGATTATCTGTGCCACCGTTTCATGTGATTTGAATGTGCAACTGCAGTTGATGTTCTGGCACTGATGATAACGTTCCTTCGTTTCCTTCGAGATATAACGGCTCGATTTGGTGTGTGCTGCGTTCTGGCAAAGCGGACAATGCATCATATAAGCGCTACCTGAATTGAATAACTTGAGGATTGATTACTATTTTGACTACTACCGTAGGCATTTGCAAACAAATAACTAGTCATTTGTGAATGAGTCATACTCAACGTCATTAAGTAACACCTCAAAATCGAGTTGTGTGGTGTAGCCATTGTTGCTCAGGCTATGCGTCACCTTACTAATGAGCCACGGCTGCGCATCGATCACCGATTTAAAGCCGCTGACTTTGACCGGTGTTTCGGGATACAGATCAGCCCGCCCCATTGCCAGCGTAAGCGAAAATTCAGCCACGCCGCGCTGTAGCTTTTCCCACTTAGCTTTAGCGGCGCGCATCGCTGTTGCTTTGCTGGAATAGACTGTCGTTAACGAAAACACGTTGTCTTCGCTGCCTGCCAGATAATCGCCTTCTTTCTCCTCCGGTGGCTTAACAACCTGTGTTTTCGATTTCTTTGCTGCGGGATGTTCAAGCGCGCGAAGCTGCCGCACTTTCGTTTTGCGTTGCAGCTTCACTTTCTTAGGCTTTGGGTCTTTGGTGTGAAGCCAGCTTGCTGATACGCCGGTATAAGCGCCACGGTCAGCGATGCTGAAAGTGTGCCGGTCACCATCTTTACGCGTGATGGTCATCTGTGGGATGGGTTTGCCGCTAATGGTGACGCCATTACCCGGTCGGATAAACAACAGACGACCGGCTTTTACTGCAGCGACCGCGCCATAGAGTGTGGCAAGGCGCATCAGGAATTTGGCGTCGGTCTCCTGTGTCTGGTCAATATGCGCCACCGCAATCCCGGCAAAGCCATCGGCAAGCATAGGTTTAAGTTTATTGCGACCGGCAATCTGCGTGACAATATCTCCCAAGGTTGTTTCGTGGTAGGACACTTCACGGCGGGAATTCAGTGAGCCGCGAAAATCAGCACTGCGGGCGCGAATCGTCATAGTGTCCGGCGCGCCGTGATGCTCGACTTCATCGACGGTAAAACTCCCTTTCCCGATCAGCGCTTGTCCTTTCCAGCCGAGAAACAGCTTTACCACAGCGCCGCGTACTGGCATCGCCAGTTGACCGTCTGCGTCGTCCAGCTCGAGGTCGAGCTGGTCAGCCTCAAAGCCGCGGTTATCGGTCAGCGTGAGCGATATCAGGCGATCACGAATGTTCGCTGTGACATCCTTTGAATTGACCGTCAGCATAAAATCAGGAGTTAAACGCGCGCCCATCTGCACCGGCAGGCCACTGATACCGGTCATCCGATCAACCCTCCCGCCTGTGAAATGAGATTGCCGGCCGCTGACTTAACGCTGCCGATGGTCGATGTGATTTGCCCTGGTAGATTTCCCGCACCGCTGATAAGCCCATCAGCCTGCTTTTTAAGATCGCCAAACATTGACGTAAGAGACTCATCCACACGTAAGAGGCTTAACGTAAACATGATTTTGCTGGCCGTGCCATTAGGGAAAAATTCGCTGTGGGTATTCGAAATGCTCTCGATAACGTACATGCCATAAATCATACCGCTGCCACCAATTAGCGGCCATGCCATACCCTCATCGGCCAACAGCCGAATCGTCATCAAAGAAATGGCGCCGCCAGTAATCTCGGGTCGAAGTTCTCCAGAAAGCGTGATTTTTTCGTCACCCGGCCCGATGAACTGCGCCGCCGGTCGCTGACCAAAACGGCTGTTAGTCGGCCAGCGATAATCGATGTTCTGCTGCAGCTCACCATATGGCAGCGTCTGTCGCATGAATGGCATCATGCCGTAGATCATCATCATCGCTTAATCCTCCCAGCTCATTTTGCTGCGATTCTGCGCTTGTCGGTTACGCTGCTCACGCGCCTGATGCTGCGCCATAAGTGCCAGCGCATCGTCTTTGCTCATGCCTTCATGCATGTTGATTTCATACTGGTAACTGTTCTGACTGCGGTCGGTAAATCCGCCGCCTGCGGACGGTGCCGACACGGGTCGATAGGGCGCACCACCAGTTGCCAGGCTGTATTGCAACCCACCCGTATTTACGCCAGCGCCGCCCGTTGCTATCGGATCAGGTGAGGGGACTTTGTTTTTCAGACCATCAGATTTGGTGTCGATGATGCCGAGTTTTTCCAGCACCCAATCAATACCACCTCGCAACTGATCAAGGGCTTCTCCCGGTATCTTCAAAGCCTCCGCCAGCATGTTGCCGAACTTCTTACCCATCTCACCGGCAGAGGCCAGCTCCGTCTGCGTGGACTTAACCGGATCCAGCAACTTGCCAAACCATTCCCAAAGCTCTTTGACCTTGCCGCCCAGCCATTCAAACGGCGGCTTTAGCGTGCCAAACGATTCACTTATCGGCCCCATCGCAGCAGTAAACCCGTCAGCAACGCCAGCCATAAATGCGCTGATAGGTTCCCAATATTTACGGATCATCAATGCACCCGCCACGACGGCCGCCACGACAGCGACGACCGGCAACGTGATTAAACCAAGCGCCGCTGTTATTGCACCGCCAGCAATGCTGAATGCTGTGCCAAGAAAAGCCGCGCCTGCAATCAACGCGTTAATCCCTGCGACGACCGGCCATGCAACCAGACCAATTAATCCCAGCCCTGCGACTAGCGCAGTCGCCGCGCCGGTCAGCATGACGATTTTGGTTGTCAGTTCAGGATTGGCTTTCACCCAGTTGCCAGCGGTGATAAGCCATTTATTGGCGGTGGTCGTCAGCTTGCGAAGAGATTTATCCTGCTGTTCAAATACCTCAATGCGTACGTCTTCCCATGCTGATGAGAGGTTGAGCAGATCGCCATCAAGGTTATCAACCTGGACGCTTGCCACTTGCTTAGCAGCTCCGCCTGCGCTCATCAGGTAGCCGCGCTTTTCATCAAGCCTACCGTTCCCAGCTGCGTCGATAAGGTTGATGGCACCTTTCATCGCTTCTTCGCCAAAAATGGTTTTGATGTATTCCGCCTGCTGCGCTGTGCCGAGCCGGTTCTTTTTGAATGAGGCATCAATGCTTTTGAGAATGCCAAACACCGGCAGCATGTTGCCTTTACTGTCGCGCGTATTGACGCCTAACTCGTTTAGGGCGGCGGACGTTCTGCCGGTCGGTGCCTGTAATCGGGTGAAAATAACGCTGCCACCGGTTCCCGCCATCGAACCTTTGATACCGTTATCTGCCATCACACCAAGCATGGCGGTGGTGTCTTCGATGCTGGCACCAGCTGCGCGCGCAACCGGAGCGACATATTTCATTGCCTCGCCCAGCTCAAGCAAGCTGGTATTGGACTTGGTGAAACCCTTCGTCATTACGTCGGAAACGCGCTGGATCTCCGCCATCGGGATTTTGAAAGCGGTCTGCATGTTGGTAACGATGTCAGCCGCCTCGGCAATATCGACCTTAGACGCCAGTGACAGGTTTACCGTTGATTCCGTTGACGCCAGAATGGCGTCGGCATCGTAGCCGGAACGGGCCAGCGTGCTCTGCGTACGCGCCACATCCGTTGGAGAAAACGCCGTACTGCCGCCAATGTCTCGCGCCTGTTTGCGGATAGCTGCCAGCTTAGGATCGTTTTTACCGGTATCGAGCAGCGCCTGCGTTTCTGACATCTGCTTGTCGAATTCCATACCCGGCGCAATCAGCCTGCCTTCTGCATAGAGTGCAGCGCTACCACCGGCAAAGCCTGCCGCACCGGTATTGCGCACTTTCGCTGACAGCTCCTGCCCACGTCGGTAGCGTTCGCTGGTTCGGTTTAAGCGTTCCTGCTGCGCGTTCAGCCGCTGCAACTCCTGTTTCTGCCGGTTCATCGCGAGCGTTGCCTGCGCAGAGGTGCTCTTGAGTCGTTGCTGTTCGCTACTGAGGTTACGCGTGGAAATACCAGCAGATCTTAATGCCTCGCGCTGCTGCTGCACTGACAGGCGCAAAGAGTTCGACTTGGTTTGTAACTCTGCCGCTGCTTGCTTAGCCTTCTCAAGTGCACGTGCCTGCTGTGCCGTAGGGCGCTCGGTGCTTCTGAATGCCACCGCAAGCGCTGCCGCTTCGGCCTTGGCATCTTTGAGTCTCTGTTGGGTGATAGCAAGCTGTGCGCTGGTCTTGCGGAACCCCTCGATTTTACCCGCCTGCGCATCGAGGGCTTTGATGTTGTTCTGCGTCTGGCGGATCTCAGTGGCAAGCCCTTTGGTGGCACGTTCGACGGCTTTGAAAGGACGCGAGGCTTTGTCTACCGCGTTCAGCAGCACCTGTACTCTGAGGTTATTGCTCATCCGGGTTTGCTCCGCTGCGGATAAAGGCTTTGTGCCGCCAGCCCATCAGCTCGGCCAGCGGCATGTCGTACATTTCAGAAGGAGGCCAGTGGAATATTGTGGCAATGTCGGCAATCAGATCGTTAACCGTCAGGCCGTTCGGCCACTCTATTCGTCCGACTTCGTCTGCAAAAAACCGATCACCTTGCCGCCGAGTGAAATCAGGTCAATCGGGTCGAGAGCGTTGCACTCAGCTTTTGTCAGCGATGGCATAGTGATACGCGGCAACACAGTCAGCAGCGCGTCAACGTCAGACTGACACAGGTCGGCCAGCCGCACGCCTCGCAGACTTCCAGCCGTTGGCTTAATCAGTTCAACCTGTTTGATTTCGCTTTCACCACGCTTAAGCGGAGTTTCAAAAACAACGGTGTTTTCGTTCTGTTCCATCTTGGTTATCTCTTCAATTAAGTCAGCGCCGCACTGGCGCTGGTTGCAAGTTTATACCAGGCCAATGTTTTTACGGCGCTGTTCGAGGCGGTCAACGCCGTTAACCTTCTCCACCATGTTGATGGTGTCAATTTCGATCAGCTCTTTGCCGTTCCACGTCAGTTTGTAGTAGGTGCACTTCGAGGTGATTTTGGTCTCGGTGTCCTCGCCCTGTTTGGCTTCTCCAAAGTCATAGCTCTGGTGCTTACCACGCACCTCAACCTCAACCGCGATTTCTTCGCCGGTATCGTCGCGTTGATAAGAGCCGGTGAAACGCAGCGGCACGGCAGATGCGCCCCACTGCGTGAGCACCAGCTCATCCAGCCCGCCGATGCTCCATTCAACATCAAGGGCGTCATCTTCCAGACCGTTGTCGATGTGCGCCGCGCCGCTCATGCCGCCTGCGCGGTACGGATCGAGCTTGCGCGCCAGCTTCGGCAGCGTGACGGCGGTAACGATGCCCTGATAGCTGTTTGCATCGTTGAAAAGGTTCATCGCCTTTAGTTTGCGTGGCAGTGCCATTTATCCGGCTCCTTAGCTGTTAACGGATGCGGCGAAGCTCGCCAGATAGGTGTCGGTGATGCGCTGGCGTAACGTCAGGTCTTCCAGCGGCGGCACCGGCGTGTAGTCGTAATCGATAAAGAGCTTGCCCGCTTTCAGGGTGTCTTTATCGTTGGCGCTTTCATCGTACCAGGCGGACGCGCCCAGCAGATAACCGGCGCTGACCAGCTCGCGGAATTTTGCGTTGATGCCCGCGATAATTTCGCGCACCAGTACCGGCGTCAGCGGCTTATCAACTGCCCACATGTGCGCCTCGGCCATCGTATCGGCCAGCACCTGCGCGGTGCGGGTGTAGTTCTCAAACTGGAATAGCGGATCGTCGCTGCAGGTGCGGTTGCCCCAGAAGCGGAAACCGTCTTTGCGAATTAGTGTGGTGACGTCGGCCTGGTTCAGCAGGTCGGCATCGGTGCCGGTCTGCTGCAGATCCCAGAACACCGACGCGGAGATACCGGTCACACCGTTTACGCCAACGTTCGACAGGGTTTTATGCCAGCCAGTGTCGTTGTCAATTTTGGCGCGCAGGCCCAGCGCGCGGGCGGTGGCGTAAGCAACGTCGGATTTATTTGCGGTGGTATTCCATGCGAGGAAATCCGGCCAGATCACCATCAGCTCACGCTGGCTGAAGTTGTCGCGATACAGGCGGGCTTCGGAAATGGTTTTGCATTCCCAAGCCGAGACGTAGGCGAAGGCGCGCAGTTGCTGCGCGATGCTGGCAAGCGCGGTGGCAACTTCCAGCGAGTCGAGGCCCGGCACGCCGAGAATGCGCGGCTTAACGTCGAGCTGCGTCTGCGCGGCGAGCAGCGCTTTTATGCCGGTGTACTGGCCGTTTTCGTCGGTGCCGCCGATGATGTTGGAAATGGTTTCGGCATCGTCTGCGCCTTCCGCCACGCGCACCACGACGGTGACGGGTTTTGACTGGTCAGCGATTGCCTGCAGCGCAGCGGAGAGCGTGCCTTTCACGCCAGCCTTGCCAACTGCGCCCTGCACGTTGGTGATCAGTACCGGCGTATTTAGCGGGAACGTTGCCCCATCCGCATCCTGCGCGGTGCAGACCATGCCGACGATTGCGGTTGATACGGTGGAGATGGTGCGCGTGCCGTCGTTGATTTCGACGACGCGGACACCGTGATGATAATCTGCCATCTGTTGCACTCCTGGTTAAAGGTGTGCTCAGGGTGTCAGCTCAGGCGGAGCGGTGCATTCGGTTGCGGTTTACTGATGGATCAACGGACAAAAGAAAAGCCCCGCAGGGCTTTCAACTTCACGCTGGCTTTTCCGGCCAGTCAATATCAGGTGCTGCCTTTACATCAATCCGACTCAGCATTACGCGGTACTTTTTCCACTCAGCGAGTCGCGCTGTTTCTTCGTCCGTCGCTATGCTGATATCCACGGCGTCCTGCAGAGGGGCAATCGCCCGGTTGGCATCATCCATTTCTGCGGCCAGTCGGCTGCTGGCAAGAAATACGGCGTCTTCTGCCTCAATAACCGGCGCGGTAAATACGCCGTCGCTGTAGAGGTAATTCACGTCCGGTTGCTCAGCAAGTGCGGTAATGTCCACCCAGACCAGCGACGGGTGATAGAGCTTTTCAGGCTTCACGCTGAGCGAGACGATTTCCTCGACGCGCTGATCCTCAATGCGGGCATACGTTTTCATCAGGTGTACTCCTCAATATAAATCACGCCGTGAGAGCCAAAGTTTCCAATAAACGGATTATCGCGAGTGCTGCCCCCTCCACCCATGCCAAAAGATACCTGTCGGCCAAGCGTTGCATTCTCTGAACTGCGGATACCTCCGCCCCAGTAACTCACGCCGCCATCACCGGAACCGCCGCGATAAACGTTAGTGGTTGCACTAATAAGTCCCGGTGAATCACTGCCGTCACCGCCCTGAAGATTGATTTCTCCACCGACGGCAACACCTCCCCGCCCCCCGTCACCGCCAGTTGCGGGAACGGCACCGTTAGCCGCCGTCAACACGCCGTTGAACGTGCTGCTGGTCTGCGTAAGCGTGTCGTCACCGCCACGGCCCACCACGCCCGGATAAGTTTTAGTGTCGTCAACATCCAGCCAGGCAATCGCGGTAGCACCCGCACCGCCGCCCGCACCGCGTGCGCGGTAGTCCGACCCCCAGCCAAGGAAGCCGTACCCGCGTGCGCCGCCGCCGGTGATGATGATTTTGATTCGCTTCGTTCCCGACGTGGGCTTGTAGCTGATCGCACCGGGCGTGGTGAAAAGCTGACGACCGATAAAGCGGCCCTTAAAGCTCTCAGCAAGGCCGAGATTTTCCAGCAGCTTTGCCACCAGTTTTGCATCTTTGATTTCCGACAGCGCATTGGCCGTTTGCAGATATTGCTCATGTGGATTGACGGCATCAATGTGCTTTTTCATCACGCTATCGGTGTAGGCTTTCACCTCGATCACCGCATCATCCACATATTTACGCGTCGCCAGCACAACGGACGGATCAATTTTCAGCGTTACGGCGCTGGTGCTGTTCACGATAATAATCATGCGCACCGTCTGCGTACGCCCGCTGCCCTCGGCAAGCTGCGGCTTGTAGGTCTCTGCGCAGTTCGCCACCGCAATCAGTACGCCGTCAGCGTCATAGAGACCAATTTCACGGATCCAGAAACCGCCCTCGCTCTCCGGGATTATCTGCTCGGCAATAATCTGGCTGCTGTTCGCTGCGTCAATCGACAGCGAGTTGAGCTGTGCGCGTCGCTTCTCGCCGATAAGCTTTGTCTGGGCCGGGTCTGGCGTGGGCAGCGTACCGCCACCGTCACCAACGGCCATCTCTTTAAGGTCTACTTTAGTGCCGAGCGCGGCGGCGTTCGCCAGCTTAGCCGCGCCCTGATTGGTCAGCAGGGCAAAATATTTTGTCGTCATGCGCTCACTTCCGTCAGGTCGATAAGATGCACCGCCGCACCGGAATACACCGGCCCGCCGACGCTGATAAGTTCAGGGGTGTAGGGATAAACGGTCAGCTCGTCACCGCTGTAGCTGGCGACGGCAACCGGGATTGCGCCGTTTGCATCAAGATTGATGGACAGGCCGATCAGATGGCGGCTGCACGGTTTAGCATCCGCGATTAACCGTTCCAGCTCGTTGTACATCTCTTCGGTAATGCCGGTATCAAGCACACCCACATCAAGCCGGAACGTACCTGGCGTTTCGTTAGTCTTCCACCATTCGATAACGCGGATCAGATATCCCAGCGGCTCAACCACGCGACGGATAGCGCCGATGGTTCCTTTATGGCGATGCACGTACCGTGCGGCAGTAACAACGGCGCGCTTGGTTGATTCACTCCAGCCAGAATCCCAGCGGTCAACAGACCATGCCCACGCCAGATAGGGCAGCAACTGCACCGGGCAGGCTTGCGGGTTCCAAAGCTGTCGCAGGGGCACATTCATCGTGCTGAGAGTTGCCAGCGCTTCAGCAGCGGCGACTTCCAGTGAAGATGAGCCCGTGGGCAGCAGGCGATCACTCATCCGAGCCTCCCACGGTCAGCGTGTAGCCGGTGCAATATGCCGCCTGCGTCTTGTCCAGCACCACATCTGCGACAGGCTGAATCAGGTTGACGCGCTGCACGCCCTCAACGTGGATAGCCGCATACAGTGCAGACAGGCGAATGTCGCGGCCCAGCCGTTTCTGTGCCGTCACGTAGGCCGCGAGTTTTGCCTCAGATGCCGCGCGGATGGGTTCAGCCTCCGGTCCCGGATAGAGATAAAGCTCAGCCTCGATGGCGTAATCAACGATCTGCGCCGACTGCACGCCTACGCGGTCAGCCACCGGGCGCACGTTCTCATCGTTAAGCGCGGCATCCACCACCGCCAGCAGGTCGTCGGCAGCGGTGCCATTCCCCTCGCGCGCCAGCACGGTTACCGTAACAACGGCGGGCGATGGACTGATGGCGGACGCATCCGCCACTCTGCCGTCGGCGCTTCGGGCGTGGTACTCATATGCGCCGGTCGGCCCGGCAACGCTTAAGCCCTCGAATGCAGCGGCAATACGGGCGCGAAAATCGTCGTTACTTTCCATCACCGCCGCCGTGGGCGGGATGGTCGTTTCATCTGCCGCTGTAATGGTCAGGCGTTCAACGCCATTATTCGCACCGAGCTGATCGAGATCGTCGTCAAGCGCATAAGCCACCATCACGGCCTTAGCTGCTTCGTTGATGCGCTGGCGCAGAATCACTTCGCGATAGGCGTTTTCCTGCAGCAGCTTCACGATGGGTTCAGATTCAAGCGACAGCGTGCGGGCGACAGCGGCCTGCTCTTCTTCCGGGTAGAGCGAAATCAGCGTGGCTTTGCGCTCTGCCAGCAGGGTTTCATAGTCCAGCGTTTCCACCACGTCGGGCGCGGGTAGCTGGCTCAGGTCGATAGTTGCCATGTTCTCAGCTCACAGGAACGGTTAAGGAAAAAGGCTGTGTCGTGTCGGCGCGGTTGCCGGTCAGCTCAACAACCATGCCGCCGTTAAAATCAGAATCGAAATTGATGCCGGTGAGTTTTACCCGCGGCTCCCACTGCAGAATCGCCATATAGCAGGCGGACATAATCTGCAGGCGCAGCGATTCGTTTTGCGGCTGGTCAATCAGTGCCGACAGCAGCGAGCCGTACTTGCGCCGCATCACCCTGGAGCCGAGCGGCGTTAAAAGTATGTCGCGCACTGACTGGCGGATATGGTCGAGGTCGTTAAGCGCATCGCCGGTCTCCCGGTTCATACCGATGTATTTTGCTGTCGTCATTCAGGACCATCCGTTCTGCTTCCGCCACGCAGCACACCGCCGTGATCGTGGTCATCCACAACAACGCCGTTCGAATCGAACTTTCCGCCGCTGTGCTCGACGTTGCCGGTCATCTTGCCGCCCTCTGAAAACTCAAAAGTTTTGGCTTTCAGGTGCGCCGAGCATTCAACCTCGGGGGTACTCAGCAGAATTTTTACTGCCGCCTCAATGGTGGCGGTTTGGATGCCGGTTGCTTTGAGCGCACCCGTATCCGGCTCGTACTCGATTACGGCGCCATCAGGAAATGACCAGTGCAGTGCATCAGCCGATGCGGAGGGGGCGGGATTGTCATCTGAGAAGATGCCCGGCAGCACAAACCCGGTATCGAGTTCACCGCCGAGGCATAAAACGAGCACCTGCTCACCCACTGACGGCGCGTTCCATGAACGGGTTTTCCCGCTCGCGCAGACAGCCAGTGAAGCCAGCCAGTAGTGTTATTCCCTGTATCCACGCGGCATAACCCGTCGTCCAGTTTGACGGCGGACACGGTGCCAATGCGGACCAGGTTGCGCAGCAGGCGCAGGATTTCGGAGAGTTGTTCGTTCATCTCTTAATATTGAGTTCATAAAAGGCGATTGCCAATTGATAGGAGTTTGTTGTTATATGACACTACAAAGTAGTAAATTGTTGGGCTATGAGAAGATAAGTACGCTGTTAACACTCTGCACATATAACATTCAATCGGGATTCTCACGTTTTCGAATTGGCATTTGCCAAGGAGGCATAATTGGTTGGCGCGAAGACATTAGCATTTAACGCTGCTGCAATTTTAATTGGAGTGTTGGGTGGACTATCAGCAGTAGTAACTTTGTTTGTTGATACTGATTCAAAAGTTTCCATCAAATGGTTGTTGTTGATAATTCTAATATCAATAACTTTACTAGTTATAGTTATGAAGTATGCTTCGGATATTTCAGCTGAAAAAAACTCCGAATTGAAATTTTATGAGAAACCAATAGGGAAACTTGCCAGTGAACAAGTTTTAGTTATTCGGGTTAATCCTTTGTTTAATTATCATTCGCTAGTTGGCGGGTATTTGGTTAATGACGAAATTGAAACTATAGCATTCATTGGTTATGTTTTTCACATACAAGAAAAGATGTCGCAGATAAAAATCATCAATGTAATTAACAGTAGTGGTATTAATTTTTTTGATGCGGATGTTTTAAGTAAAATAATAATTCGTCCAGTTATTCCTTTTGCAGTAATGAAATCAATAGAGGCCATTAATGAATAATAAAAATTTCGCTAAAGTGGCATTAGTCAAAGATGCTTTTAATGCTGTCATCAACAAAGGCTCATTTGATGGCGTGTCAGTAAATGATGAGTTCGTTATATATAGAGTTGGGCAGGAAATTATTGACCCTGAATCGGGAGAGTCTCTAGGAGCCTTGGAGGAAATTCTTGCCAAGGTTAAAGTTACACATGTTCAAGAGAAAATTTCAACGGTAATTTCTAATGAGTTCATTAAGCTTCCCAATAAAACTGAGATTAAAAAGATAGTTAAAAACTCAAATGCAGGCATGTGGGGCGTTATAACTGGGGACGGAGCTCAAGAAATAACAACCACAACACCTGGAGAACTTGAAATGAAAACCTTAGATTTCATTAAAGTTGGTGATAGTGTAGGTAAAACATTATGACATCCAGCAGCCGTTAATTTTTAACGGCTGCTTACTTAATCCTTCTGTATGATATTAAGGCTTAAATTTTTATAAAAGCATACTGTCCATTATTCAAACCTATTAGCGGCCTTTTATCGTATGTTATCTCTTTAGCACCACTATACGGACGTTCTCGTAGACTATAATGATGTATCTGCACCATGCGCACCCGATAAACTCTAACATCGCTGCATTTGAGGTTGCCTGCGCTTTCAAGTATTTCGCCGTGCGAAGTTTGGCGAACATTTCACGCTTCAGTCCCCTTATTGCTGCGTATTAGCTGCGCTTTGCGCGGCTTGAAGGACGTGCCATCCGGTGTATGCGGACGTTTGATATAATGCTGTTGGCTGGCGTGCAGCAACTATAAGATGTTGCACGCTATCTTATTAAGCGATGACGGCGAAACAGAGGCTAGTCCGCATTCCCAAATGAAAAGATTTTGGTCCTCAATCAACGCACTTTGTTACTTTCTTTTAATTAGTTCTCGATGGGCTTTTAAAAGGTTGCCCAATCCCTTTGGACCTCGGGTTATCATACGGTGTATTTCTTCATCAGAAAATCGTCTTGTTTTTAATGGGTCAATATAATATTCCGGCCATGCCATAAAATTATATATTTCTACCAATGAAGCTTCTGCGATCGGTGATCTATCACTATGTGAGTGCATGATTAAATGTTTTGGATTTTCTGCATAAAAATCAGATGGAAAATCTATAACTAGATCATTAAATTTCATACGCCAAAACTGCTGTTCTTCTCTATACATCACTTTGTGAGAAGACATCATGATTTTTTCGGACAGCATGATTGAAACTGACAACATTCTCGCTGTTGTCAACCAGCGCAGCCTGTCATTATCAAGCGTACCATCCTTGAAATGGTTGAGGTTTTCATATGCTTTACTAAGTTGTTCTTTAGCCTCTTTGTAATAGTCCTCAGATAAATGTCGCCTGATGTTATAGACAAAGCCAAGAGCTGCTAATTGAAAAACAACTATGGGCCAGATTATTTTCATGAATTTTTCCAACTCATCGTATGTGTTCAAAAAGGGCATGACCAATACGACACATATAAAGTTAAAAATAAGAGCAATGACAATAAAATTGAAGGTGATATTCATGAAACTAAAGGGCTGGAAAAAATCTATAAGTCTTGTTGTTGTAAAGTTACCATTGAAAAACTTCATTTCTTACCTACTCCATGAATGCAAAAACTAACTCATCATAAATCATTTTTATATCGGTTGCGCTAAATCCTAGTAACTGACGCTGCTCATATTGTATTTCTTCTCTGTCCCTCGATGGCCTGTCACGCAGGCCATAATGATGCACCTGCGCTATACGCTGCACGCGTCCGGTAAACTCAACTACTGCTTCATTTGAGGTTGCCTGCGCTTTCATGTATTTCGCGGTGCGGAGTTTGGCGAACATCTCGCGTTTAACCCGGCCCTTTTTGCTGCGTATTGGCTGTGCCTTGCGTGGCTTAAAGGGTGTGCCGTCTGGTGCCTGCTGGCGCTTGATATGCTGCTGCTGGCTGGCGCGCAACTTCTTCGCGATGTTGCGCGCCATCTCTTTGCGTGATGATGGCGAAAGGTTGCCAATCAACGCATTCAGCCGGTCATTGACCAGTTGTAAGTCACTCATGTTCGCCACTCGCTAACCAAATCACCGCCCGCATAGAGCTGAACGGGCCGCGCATCGTTTTCCGGCAATGGATTTTCGCCAACGTGATTAACGTGCAGTTCATCACCCACGCGCTTGACGATCACCCGCTCGCTTAATTGCAGGTCAATGCTGATGTCGCTGGCCGTATCGCTGATCACATCCGCCTTGAACGTGAAGCCGGTCTGCTGCTTCTCTTTCGTTGCCATGATGTCGGGTTCATTCACGCGCAGCCATTCCAGCATCGGCACAACCAGCAAATCGATATCGCCGGTGTAATCAGTGATCACCATGTTCAGCCGGTACTGATATTCAAACGACAGCGAGGCGGCGAGCGTTGAGACTATGCGCCCGCTGTCGATAAACACATTCAGGCTGTCAGGGTTGCGCTGCAGCAGCGGCACGCTGTCGGTCAGCGCCTTGCGAAGTTGTTGAGGTTTCAGCATCGTGTTGCTCCTGGCACTCTTTAATGATTTCAATCTGCAGCCCGCAGGAGGCGAGCGCCGCCTCAAGCTGCCGGTTATCCGCTGCCAGATCGCCCGCCGTTCTCAGGCTATTTCCTGGCACCGGGCAGCTTGTCACGCGTGGGCAGCCAATCCAGATAATCTCTGGCGCTGGTGAAGGCGGGACGGGTGTGCAGCCTGATAACATCATCAGGCAAAGCAGTAACAGACCAGTCACGGAGTATCGGGTTTGCATCGGTTTCCCTCTGTATGTGTGCTTCTCGCGTCAGCGCCCCGGCGCTGGCTTTGCCCTGCATCAGCCGCAGCGTGGCTTCGCGTTTCTGACCTTCGTTGTTTTCAGTTTTAAGCCGGGTAATGGCTCTATCCCGGCTTTCGATACCGGCGGACAGCGTGCCGATAACCCGCTGTGCACTCGCCAGCTCATCGCTGGCAACTGACCAGCGCCAGCCGGTTAACGCCAGCGCCAGCAGCGCCACGGCTAAAAGGGTTCCCGAAATGCGGATCACATTGCCCCCTTCAGGCACCATGCCAGCTCGCGCACGCGGCGGTTATCCAGCCCCTGATTAAACACGCCTTTCACGTATACCCAGCGCGGCAACTGATAGCAGGCTTCGCGCCAGCGGCTCTGGTTCAGCAGCTTCACCATCGTTGAGCTGCAGGCATTACCGGTGCCGACGTTGAAGGCTAGCGACACCACGGCGTCGTAGACCTTTTGCGGCACCTTCACGAACAGGCAACGCGTTAGCGACTTTTCAGTGCGCAGCACGTTGGCGATAAACGTGCCCGCCGCCTGGCGTTCTGTGATGTTTTTAACCGGCACCACGCCAACCGTATTGCCGATGCCGTCCGTCCATTTGTCCGCGTCGCACTTGTACGGACTCAGGCGACAGCCTTCGTAATCGGCGATCAATTTCAGTCCCTCAACTGAGGTGTGCAGTTGCTGAAAGCCCGGCAGCGTGGCGGCAATCGCCAGCACCACGCCCACCGAGCAGCGCTTAACGGTTTGCAGATTCATAGTCACTCCGGCTGATGCGGCCCGTTGCAAAAAGCTGGTAGGTTTTGCGCCGGTAATACCAGCTCACCAGAAACATGCCGACGCCGAGCACCATGCCGAGAATGGTCGCAACGTCCTGCAAATCCCACTTACCGAGCCAGCCCATCACCACGGCAATGCTGTAGGTGATAAAGGCGCTGATGCGCTCCATCGTGATGTTCATGATTCAGTCCCAAAGGTTAACGGTCTCACCCGTTGACGATTTCGGCAGCTCAGGCAGATCGACCGGCCAGCCGTGCGGCAGTATCGGCCCGGCGTCGGCGAGGCCGGGATTAGCATCAAAGACCGATTCCGTTACCTGCTCCGTGCGCCCGTAATGGCGGTAACAGATATCGTCGACGGTATCGCCCTGCAGCGCGTAAACCCGCGTCATAGCAGACTCACGATGCAGTTAGGGCGCTCACCGACGCGGCTGATGCTGAACCGCGCGTCGCGCCAGTATTCGTCGGCGCTGGCCTCAACGTCTCCGGCCTTCTTCGTGCCGCTGGCGTCATAGCCGCGATAACGCTCGGCGATGGTGGCGGCGGTGATCGCCTCGACGGCGGCGAGGTAGTGCGTGATTTTTTCGCTCACGCCGTCCAGCGCCTCCGCCGGTACGTCAGCAAGCGTTTTGAAGCCCGCCGCCATCTGGTCGGCGCGCCAGTCGTACAGCTCGGCGTTCACTTCGCTAATCGCCGTTTTCACCGCCAGCCGCAGGCGCTGCGCGGTGACGGTTCCCTCGTAGCGCAGTGATTCGCGCAGCTGCTGAAGGTCGATATCAGGCCAGAAAAAGGTGTTCTTTACCGGCGGCTCGGCAGTCTCTGCCGGTCGCTGTGCTGCAATTACCAGCGTGCTCATAGTTGGCCTCTGAATAGGTGGGCGGTGGAGGACGGCGCAGGCACTGAAAGTGCGTTGCCGTCCTGCCGCCCTGCGCGGGGTCGCGTCCGGTCAGCGGCTGGCCTGCGCCTGCTTTTTCATGGCAGTCGCCAGCCGCTCTATGTCTTTTTTCACGCCGCAGCCCTCGTTAAGCTGCAGCGCGCGTTTCAGGTGGTGCATGGCTTCCAGAGTCCCGCCCGAATCGCGATACACATACCCGGCGATTTTGTGCAGTTTGGCGCGCACCTGATCGGGCATGTCTTCGGCGTCGGTCAGCCGGATGGTTTCAAGCAGCGGCGCTATATCGACCGCCTCTTTTGCCGTCCAGGCGCGTGTCGCGGCGCTGGCCACTTCTTCGGCCAGCAGATACGGCAGGCTGTCGCGTTTAAATCCGTCGGGCGGCACCAGACCGTGTTGCAGGGCATAACGGGCGATTTCGAGCGCGCCGGTTACGTCGCCTGTGTCCAGTCGCCAGATCATGACGGTCATCACGATGGCATCCTGCCCGCCGCGCCCGCTGTTCATCACGCCTGAAATCCACGGCAGGTAGTCGGGCAGGAGCTGGCGCTTTAGCCCAGCCTTACGTTCTACCGAGTGGACTTTCTTCAGGCGACGCTTGTCCTCGTTGAGTTTCACGAGCATCTGCTCATAGCCGGTGGCGTGGCGCAGCGGGTTCGCATCCCGCTGCGATTCGGTTTCGGCCTGGACGCGCATACGATGACGGCGGGCGGGACTCAGCATGCGTTACTCTCCCGCTGCCGGGGTTTCGGTGGTGGCTGCTGCCGGTTCGCTGAAATCACCGAGTTCGATGTTTTCAATCACGCAGCCCGCCGCATAGTCCTCCACCACGTAATCCTCGTTAGCGGATTCGTAGTTTTCGATGCGGTCACGCTTCGGCACCTCTTCGATGTGGCGGCGCTGTGTACCTTCCTGCCAGTAAATCGACAGGTTATCGGTGCGGGTGATCATCATGGCGTTAGCCGGGAAGTACGGCACGCGGACGGCTGGCAGGTTGCCGATGCGCTTCTGGCTGATGATTACGTCAGCGGCAAGCTGTTCGGTGTTCGCCTGGTCTTTGTTCACAATCGGGAAATACTTGTCGGCGAGCAGCTGACGGCCCACGATGACGACCAGCTCCGGGTCTTCCTGATACCACGGCTCGATCAGGTTGTTGGTGGCGTCCATCACCAGCGCGTCGAGGTTGGCGTAATCGCCGTCTTTGCCCACGCGGATTTTGGGCGAAATCACCGTGCCGTCTTCCTCCGTGATTTTGCTCATCACACGGCTCGGCGCTTCGTTGCGGTACTTCTGCAGCCAGCCCACCGCCACGTCCTGCAGCATCGGGTTGGCTGCGCGATTGGAGGTTTTCGCGCGGTGCGTGCCGTTAAAGCCGATCATGATGCGATCCAGCGCCTGTCGCTGGATGATGGAATCACGCAGGCGAGTCTGGAAATCGTCGTAGCGCGCCCACAGGTCGAGCGTGTTGTAGCGGATGTGGAAATCGAAGTTGACCTGCGCGCACTCATAGCCCTGGCTGTCCAGCGCGGAGAAATCAGCGGTTTCGCGCTCGTCGCCGCCAGCGGTATCGGTGGTGCTGGCAATCGAGCCGGACACGCCGACGCCGATTTTTTCACCCTTCATTTCCGGCACCGGCACGATGTTGATGCGGGTCAGAAACGCGGACGATTCCTGCACGCGGGTCATCAGCTTCTGCGTGACGGATGGCTCGACGCTGAATTTCTTGTTCATGTCGTCGATTTCTACGCCGTTCAGCTCGGCGACGCGGGACATGTAGGCGTTAAATTTAAAGCGGGTATTCTTGCGCATTGGCGCTCCTGTTAATCAGTAATCGGGTTTTATCAGGCCGGGCGTATCAGCAGTCGGTCTGTACGCTGCCTTTGTTGTCGCCGCCGGTCGCAGGCGGGCGACGGTTAAAGCCGCCGTCAGTTTTCGCCAGCGTCTCCTGCAGGGTGCTCAGCGCTTCACGGTCTTTACCGGCTTCCAGCTCCAGCGCGGCGATACGATCGGAAAAGGTTTTTTCCAGCGCGGCCACCTGCTGCGAGTGGGTTTCGCCGTTCTTCTGCACCTGCTCCGCGACGGCAGTGACTGCCGCGCTCACGTCGCTAAAGCGCTCGTCGTCGGTTTTTTCTTTGCGGGTAAACAGCTCTTTCACGCGCGAGAGCAGCGACGGGCCAGCGTCGGCTTCGTCATAAAACTCGATCAGGGTTTCTTCGGCGGCGGTAAACAGGTTTTCTTTGTCCTGCTTGCGGGACGCCAGCGGGCTGGCTTTGGCGGTGGCGCTGAAGCTGAGGTATTCCGTGCCGAGGCTTGCCGGATCGTCGGTCACGGCCAGACCAATCAGATAGGCTTCACCGGTGTCGGAGAATTTCGGGTTCACTTCGATGGAGGTGTAAACCTTCTGGCGCGCTTTAGTCAGCTCGACCAGCTCCGGGGTGGGATCGATGTAGCCAAACAGCGCGAGCTTGCCCGCCAGCGGCCCTTCGGTGATTTCTTCGGCTTCGACCTTCGTGACGTCACCAAAGCGGCGGAACGTGCTGTCGGCGGCATAGCCTTTGATGTGTTCCATGTTGACGCGTGCGCCGTACACAGTGGGGTCATAGTTTTTCGCCATCTGCGAAATCCAGTCGCGGGAAATCTCGCGGCCGTCGGTGGTTGCGCCTTGCACAGCGATGCGGAAACGCTTTGCTTTAGTTGCCATTAATCAGGCTCCGGTCAGTGGGTTGGTTCGGTTCGGGGCCAGTTTCCCCGCCGCCACCCAATCCCTCAACGCATGCCCGCCCGCTCATGCATCAGCAAACAGCGAGTGCAGGCGCGCCCAATTTGCCATCGGTAGCCTTACCGGCATGAACATGACACCCGGCACCATCATCAGCGATCCGCGCCGTCAGGCTGCGCTGCTTTACTGGCAGGGATTTTCCGTGCGCCAGATTGCGGAGACGCTCGGACAGAAAACGCCGACCGTGCAGAGCTGGAAGCTGCGCGACGAGTGGGACAGCATCGCGCCCATCAGTCGCGTGGAAGCCAGCATGGAAGCGCGGTTGATTCAGCTCATCATGAAAGAGGTAAAGGGGAACGGTGATTACAAGGAGATAGACGCGCTCGGGCGTCAGATTGAACGGCTGGCGCGCGTTGAGCGCTACCGCAGCAGCGGCAACGAGGCGGATCTCAATCCTAACGTACGCAACCGCAATAAGGGCGAGCGCCAGCCGGTAATTAAAAACGTCTTCAGCGACGAGCAGACCGACAAACTCACTGGCCTGTTTATGGATGGCTGTTTTACGTATCAGCTCGGCTGGCATCAGGCCGGACTCGCGCACCGCATCCGCAATATCCTCAAATCGCGCCAGATTGGCGCAACGTTTTACTTTGCCCGCGAGGCGCTGATCGATGCGCTGACCACCGGGCGCAACCAGATTTTCTTATCCGCCAGCAAGGCGCAGGCGCACGTCTTCAAAAACTACATTCTCGATTTCGCCCGTCAGGTGGACGTTGACCTGAAAGGCGATCCGATTGTGCTGCCCAACGGCGCGCGCCTGATTTTTCTCGGCACCAACGTGCGCACCGCGCAGAGCTACACCGGCAATCTGTACCTGGATGAATATTTCTGGATTCCCAAGTTTCAGGAGCTGCGCAAAGTTGCCAGCGGCATGTCGCTGCACAAAAAGTGGCGCACAACCTACTTTTCCACGCCGTCGAGCCTGTCACACAGCGCTTATCCGTTCTGGTCTGGCGAGCTGTTCAACAAAGGTCGCCGCAATAAAGATGACCGCATTGAGCTGGATCTCTCGCATTCCCACCTCGCTAAAGGCGCGCTGTGCGGCGACGGCCAGTGGCGGCAGATTGTCACGGTTGAGGATGCATTGACCGGCGGCTGCAACCTGTTCGACATCGATCAGCTGCAGCTCGAATACAGCCCGTCGGAGTATCAGAACCTGCTGATGTGTGAATTTGTCGACGACGAGGCCAGCGTGTTTCCTTTCGCCGAGCTGCAGACCTGCATGGTCGACAGCCTGGAGGAATGGACGGACTTCAATCCGTATGCGCTGCGCCCGTTCGACTATCGCCCGGTGTGGATTGGTTACGATCCCTCGCATACCGGCGACAGTGCCGGATGTGCCGTTATCGCGCCGCCGCTGGTGAAGGGCGGCAAATTCCGCGTGCTGGAGCGCCACCAGTGGCGCGGCATGGATTTCGCCGCACAGGCGCAGTCGATAAAACAACTCACCGAAAAATACACCGTGGAATACATCGGCGTGGATGCTACCGGCATCGGACAGGGCGTATTTCAGCTTGTGCGCCAGTTCTTCCCGGCGGCGCGCGAAATCAAATACTCGCCGGAAGTCAAAACCGCAATGGTGCTGAAAGCGAAGGACACAATCAGCAGCGGGCGGCTCGAATACGACGCGGGCCAGACCGATATCACGCAGTCGTTTATGGCGATCCGCAAAACCATGACCGCCAGCGGCAACCGTTCAACCTACGAAGCCAGCCGCAGCGAGGAAGCCAGCCATGCCGACGTCGCGTGGGCAATCATGCACGCACTGCTTAACGAACCCCTTACCGCTGCCAGCGGCGGCGATAACCCTTCATTCATGGAATTTTACTGATGAGCAAACGCAAAGACCGCAGAGCATTTACTGCTCAATCCAAGCCATCACCGGCAGCGCATCAGCCGTTCGAGGCGTTCAGCTTCGGCGAGCCGACGGCGGTACTCGATAAGCGCGATATTATGGATTACACCGAATGCATTCATAACGGGCGCTGGTACGAGCCGCCGGTCAGCTTTCACGGGCTGGCAAAAAGCCTGCGCTCGGCGGTGCACCACAGCTCGCCGCTGTACGTTAAGCGCAACATTCTGGCTTCAACCTTTATCCCGCATCCACTGCTTAGCCAGCAGGAGTTCAGTAAGTTCGCGCTGGATTATCTGGTATTCGGCAACGCCTTTGCCGAACTGCGCCGCAACACGCTCGGTCAGCCGCTGCGACTGGAAACATCACCGGCCAAATATACGCGGCGAGGAGTGGAGGAGGGCGTTTACTGGTTTGTCGGGGAATGGAAGGAGGCACACCAGTTCGATACGGATCAGGTGTTCCACCTTATCGAACCGGATATTAATCAGGAGCTGTACGGCCTGCCTGAATATCTCAGCGCGCTTAACTCCGCCTGGCTGAACGAGTCGGCTACGCTGTTCCGCCGCAAGTATTACCAGAACGGCGCACACGCCGGGTACATCCTGTACATGACCGACGCGGCGCAGAGTAGCAGCGACATTGAGCGCATGCGTCAGGCAATGCGTGACACCAAAGGGATCGGCAACTTCCGCAACCTGTTTATGTATGCGCCTAACGGCAAGCCGGATGGCATCAAGATTTTGCCACTCAGCGAAGTGGCAACGCGGGATGACTTTTTCAACATTAAGAAGGCAAGCCGTGACGACCTGCTTAGCGCGCACCGCGTGCCACCGCAGATGATGGGCATTATTCCGGATAACACGGGCGGATTTGGTGATGCGGTTAAGGCTGCACAGGTGTTTGTTAGAAATGAATTAACGCCGCTGCAGGAGCGGATTAAGGAGATAAATCGCTGGTTTGGATTAGAAGTCATTAAATTTAATGAATATTCTCTTTGAACTAATAATGCTTTGAGTGTGGTTTTATAATTATTCTATATGCACATTTTTGAATGCAATTAATGATGATTTAGGCCGTCACGAACCTATGTGACGGCTTTAATTTAAATGCATTCTGAAAAAACTTGACCCATGCGTTCCCCATCCAGGTTGTTTAATATTTCTTTAGCGAGGTTATCATCGACATCATTATCTTTAAGAGTGTATGAAAATGCATGGTATTTATTTTTTTCATGGCAGTGGAATTTATAAATGCAATCATCGTAATGGCCATATATCTTGTCCTTAACCATGACTCCATTCCTCAATGTGTAACGTATTTTATCAATGCTTAGAGGCATTCCGCTTTCAACTTTATTATTTACAACTTTATCTTTCACTCCATGTTTAGGATTATGCTCATAATGCCACATTAGATTTTGTACATCTTCAGACTTATGGATGTTATATATAATCTTTTTCCCATATTTTGTACTGTCGATTTGAAACTTATTATACGCGCTTAAACTGTTATTCTCCATCGAGACAAATAATGCACCAGCTTTAGAGTTGCATGCACAGTCAAAGCAGGTGTTATTAACTTCCCCCCAACCATGAGCATTAATAATTTCACCAGGTTCACAATGAGAGTTTTCAACGCTTTTTTTAGGTTTTCTGAAAATAATCGAATGGCAAATTCTTTTTATGTCTTTATCGTTAGCTTCTGCATCTTGTAGAATAGCAGTCAAGAAGTGTTTTAATGTAATATCTTGATAAAGTATGCGTTCAAGGATGGAATCATGAAAGTAACCATCTTCATTTTCAGCTATCTGTTTAGCCTCAACAAAAGTTTTTGTCATTTGTTTTAATAAAATTATGGCGTCTTGTTTGTCTTTACATTGCCCATTAATTGATAAATCATTGAGATATAGTTTCATTAGAATAGTTTCACTAAGTCCTTTTCGATTTGATCTAAGAGACCTTTGTCACTGTCGCTTAAATTACCATCTTCATCAATGTCGATTTCTGTGATTACTCTAAAGCCAAACTCAGATCTTATTGAGTTTATTTTTACATGTCCTGTTTCTATAGATTTTTCTTTGGAGTAAACTCTTGTTCCATTTAAAATGTGATCACTATGAGTTTCAATTATCACTTGGATTCCATTTAATGATGCAAGAAATAAAAAATGAGAAAGTTTAGATTGAGCTTCAGGATGTAAATGCACTTCAGGATTTTCTACAATGAGAATCCCGCCTTCTTCAGTGCAAAGTGCTGCGACTATTATCGGTAAAACATAGGTTAATCCGAATCCAGTGTTAATAGGTCTGATTGCGTTTGAGTTTCCTTCTGATGAAAAAGTATTACTAACTTTATCCATAGCTTCATTACGCTTAATATCGATATAGAAGTCTGGGAAAATATTTTTCATGGCCTCTTTGACTGCAATATCAAGATTCGTGTCAATTTTATCAGGAATATCTACATCGCCAACTTTTTCTAAAATTATAGCATTGGCTAATTTTTTATTTAAAGCAGGCTTATTACCAAATCGTGCAAGTATTGGAATAGCGTTCTCGCCATAAATACCTATGTCAAGATTTGTGTCATGGTAATAATCATCATGAGTTATTTGAGGGCCTAATCGATAAGCGCTAAGGTAAACCATGCTTTTGGTGAATAATGAATGTGAAAAATCGTGATGCTCAAGTGGTAATGAAAAAGCAGAAAGATCAATTTCTTTTAGTTTATGAGAAAACATAACATTATCAATTGAAATTGAAAATTCATCTCCTGATGCATTGTGACAAATGAAGTCTTCACCATGACCCAGAGAAAAATATTTCCCCATGAGCTTAAGACTTACAAAATGGTCTTTATCTTTGATTGATTCATAGCTTTGCCTTAGGAGTAAAAGGCTCTGAATTGCCGTAGATTTCCCAGCAGAATTAGCTCCACAGAATATAGTAAAATTTGCAAGATTAAAGTTGGCGCTTGTGAAACATTTCACATTATTTAATGAAAGATTAGTGATCAAACCTAGCTCCTTTTAAACTTTGAAATAGTAACTTACTGCTTCTTTTTGTTTCAAGATAAAGATCGAATGATTTTCCTTGGTTGATGTTTAATTTCTCCCCATTCATGAATCTAATGAAATATCCAATAAATTCGCCCATGCTCATCAGTTCATGCCTAGGGTTTATATTTTGGTTGTGAAGGAAATTATATGAGTTAGCCTTTGTGTCGCTAATTATTAATATTTGGGTGAGATTATTAGAATGTAAGAAGTGTTGTATTTGACTGTAGACGTAATTAATTATATTCTCTCGCTGAAAGAATGTGTCGTTCAAATAAAAAGATGAGCGATCAAGCAACTCACTGATTGACTCGTGTTGTTCTTTTTGAGGGAGATACCCATCTTTAATCAAGTTTAAAGTAATAATGTAGAGGATAAACTGCTCTGACAATGTTTTGAATGTAAATTCTCTAAAATGCGTAGGGTATGTTTCACTGCTAAAATAAAATATTTCATCAAGTAAGTAGCGAAGTTCACCAACAATTGAATAAAAATTAGGGTATGCATAATTTCTTGCCGTTTGCACAAGGAATCTAGTATTGTTGGAATTTATTCTTTTGTAATATTCGAATTTAAGTAAAGGGCTAGTGTCATAACTAACAATAATAAAATTGTTTGGGTGTCTTTCATATAAAATTGCTTGATCTTTATATTGTAAGTTTCCATATCTCAATCCATTGAGATGCGAAGCAACCTGTAAATCTTTTAATTCAAAGCTGTTATTTGTAAAATCCATTAATGCTAGTAATCTTTGAGTTCCATCTAAAATAACTTGGTTGCCAAAAATATTTTCCTCACAAATTATATTGTTGGTTGGAAGACCAATTAATATAGATTCAATAAATCTACTTTTTTGAACTATAGACCAAGGCGAATGAGTTTTAAATGGAGGCATTACTTCAATTTTATTATGACTTATCAACTCTAATAGTTGCGATGTTCTTAATGTAAGGGTCTTAAAACGGAACCCCCAATCCATACTGTTATAGTTAATAAAATTACTCACAATTCGCTCCTGACTAATGTCACTCATGCTCAGAACTTAATACTTACATAACTTTATCATAGATTATTGATTTTACTCTATCGCGCGCAATGCTTTCCCCGCCACGCCTGCCCGCTTTGTGCATCGTTTTTAATGCATCTGCATGCCACACCTCATACCGCGCCAGCCATGGGTAGAAGGGCGATTAGCGATCCTGTTTGGATCATGCAAAATCACGCATGCACATGCGTTCTGCTGCAGCATCAAAAAAGCCACCGAAACGGTGGCTAAGTCGCAGTGCTGAAACTACTGGCGATCATTCTGCCTGGCAGTAGATAGCGTCCTGGTAAAGTGAGGTGTCAATCGAACCGGCCATGTCACTGATCATCGACAGTGCCATCTTTAGTTCATCTTCCTTGCAGTGTGCAATCAAAGAGACGTCGGCGATAAATTGGATTCTGGCTACAGTCTCGCTCAGATTATCGATGTCCATCAGCTAATTAACTCCCTATCAAATAAATATACTGTATGCATAAACAGTACCATGGCGTTAAGGAATCGTAAACAATCGTATGGCTCGGATTAGTCCGACCGATTGATTATTGAACATTACTGCTTTTTCGATGCTGAGCGGCCAATGCTTCGAACCGCTGCAAAGGGGTAGACGGTTTTCTACGATCAACGAAAAGATGGCCGCTTGTTCCACTCCAGAATAATTGCGCGCCAACTTTGAGCTTGTGCCCCCTCATCATGCGCGTAACTTCACCTTCGGAAAGGGTTAGGCGTGAGACATCATAAAAGCTGTCTTTGAGCTGCTTACGTTGATAACGATATTTATCAGGAACCGGCGCCTGTCGTTTTTTTTGCGGTTTTGCAGGCGTACTTTCATGCAATCTCTTCAAAATACGTCTTCTCTCGGCGCGGGTCGGTGAGCGCGTGAAGTCGATAGGAGGATCATCATCCGGCGGGGCCGTACAGTTATTGACAGAACTCCAAGAGGACGCGGACGCGCCCTTAACGTCAACGGCCAAATCAACGGCACGCTTCGGCACAATCTTCCATTGCGTCAGTCTGGTTAGAATCGGCGTATCTGCGCCAGCCTCTGTTGCATACACGCCTTTGATGCGCATGGTTTCCTCGCCATAGGCATTTAGGTCTTCACTCGGTTGATACCATGTACGTACGGCCAGTTCATCACGACGAACAAATGCGCCGCCTTGTGCGTTAACGTAGCCAGCCCAATCGCCAGCATCTGCTGCGTCATGTGCAGCAGCGAACTCGATGCTGAGTCCGTGTGCGGTTTCGCTGTCTGCCATGCGGCGCAACTCGCGATAGACAGTAACCGGTGCGCCGCCAATGAACTGGAACTGACGAATGTGCCAACGCGCCGCCCATGCTGAAACGGCTGAGGCAGTTTCTTTCAGCTCTTTGCCGCTCTCGTCGTCCAGCTCGCCGTCGAGCGCATAGCCATCGATATTTTTTGAGATGTATTTCGCCACGTAGCCGGTGGCACTGCCTTTATCGGGATCGATAGCTTCCGCATGAAAGCGCGCTCTGCGGGCCTTTTCGGTGGTTAGTTCAGTGCCATCTTCGCGCCATGCATAGTCGCTGATTACCTCACGCACCCGAGCAACATTTTCAGGCAGCATAAACATCAGCATGTGCCAATGTGGAGTTGCATCGTGATGGGGTTCGGCAACACGGATGCCAAAGATGCGGATTTCTTCGCGATGCAGCTTGGCGCGAATTTTCTGCCACACGTTGCACAGATAACACTGCGTGTCTGCCGGGCTGGCACCATTCCACTTGCGGTTACGATGACCGGTCTTGATAGTGGCGTGGTAGCGAGAAGGGGCAGTGACCGTGTAAAACTCGCCGACAAAGCCCATCTCGTTGCAAATATCTTCAAATCCGCGAATGCGATTCATCAACTCGCAGCGCTTAATAGCGGGATTCGAAACGCTGGAATCAAACTTGTCGATTAAGCTGATCCTCTCGCCGGTTTCCTCGTTTTCCAGCGCAAGCCCTTTAAGAAACTCACGCGTGCGGCGCTTTTGCTCGCGCCATTCCGACACTGTCATATTGCTGGCATAGGGTGTGTGTTTCTTGCTGACATTGGCGAGGGCAATTTGCAGATGTTCACGCCAAGACGCTGCAATACGACGCAGGCGTCCTTTCCACCATTTCTCGGTCTGCATGCGCATAATTTCGGGTGTGACTTTTTCTGGCTCAAAGAATCGGGACGTGACTTTTTCCCACAACGGCGGTGTCTGGTTGAATTCGCGGGTGATGGCGGCAGCGGTCATGTAGATGCGGTGCGCGTATTTGTAATCTGATTCGTTGGCAGATTGAGCATGCGCCTGTACCAGCTCAGCCAAGGTAAAGTTGGCAACGTCACCTGCCAGTAAATCAACATCGGCGCGAGCCATATCAGGCAAGCGATTAAAACGACGCATTAATTCCCATAGTGCACCGCTGGCTCTTGCTGCACCGATCTCCTTTGCGGCATTTTCTGTCAGCAAATTAAACGTGCCGGCCTTCATTTCGTCGAGCCGGTATTTTGCATTCACACATTCGACGCGTGGCAATGTGCGCTCAACAAAAGTCTTCGTTAAGTACGCATTGGCACGGGCAATGCCCTGTGATTTTTCCAGTTCGGCGACGCGCCGCCTGACATCGAGCTGAATCAGCGTTGGCTGCTGGGCGAGTAACTGCTCAGCATGCGCCAAAGCCGCAATCAACTGATCGCGGCTCCGCAGTTCCTTATAAGTAGGATAGGGACTGGCAATGGCTTCCCGTGGAGCATTCCACGGGTAAGCATAATTCTCTGCCATCAGGCTTTAGCCTGCAGATGTTTTCCGCGCTGCTCTTCAATCTCCTGACAAGAAACGCAGCGAGTAACGCCAAGATAGGCGCGACGACGCAACTCCGGAATTGGGGCATCACAGTCTTCGCAGAAAGAAGCGCTAATCGCAGGGGCGCGGTTGACGATGAGCGCGATGTTACGTTCGAGCATTTCTTCGGTGCGCTGCTGCACAATATCCATTGAGTCGGCCATTAGTGCGCCTCCGCAATTTGTGTCTGCAGTTTTTCAACTTCTTGCTGTAACAACTCAGCAGCCTCAACACATGACATTTCCTCACGGCGAATAGTCCAGGCAAGCACATTGAGGCGTGAGATCATTAATTCTGCTCGGTTGCGACGTTCCTCTTTTCGTGCGTCATTGAGCATCATGTCGAGTTCGATGTACGACTCAGTTTGTATGGCTTCCAATAATTTACGTTGCATGTAATTTCCTGTTTTTGGGCAAAGTGAATCCCGGCGGGTTTACGCCAGTTAATTGCTTTGGGTTATTTAGTTAGAAAGCGTCATTCGCTTGGGGAATAAACTCACGACGGCTTTTAATTGGTTCATTGCACGTATGACGGCGGTTTTTTCATCGGTGCTTAATTCGCTAAAATCGGCGCTGTGTCGTTCTTTGCCAATATTTGCCAGGAAAAAGATGGCGCTTAGTGCGCGCTTATTGTCCTGATAGTTGCTGTCTCTAACATCACGCATTGAGTCGAAGAATCGCGATAAATCCTGTTCACTGTCGCCGCCCTTAAATTGCGAGCGTAACAACGCAACGTGATTGAGTGCCGCGACACGTTGACCGGCGCTCAGTTCGACAAGCATTGAATCGCCTTCGATAGCCATGCTTTGCCTCTCTTGGGGGTTGCTTGAGTTCGTGGTGCGCTTGAAACCTCTTTAACCGGATGCCAGCGCTTACCGTTATCACCTAAAATCCAGCCATGTCCGTAAGACATTGATGGGCTGCGTCTTTTGAGCTGTGCAGCAAATGAAATCATGACTGCACCTCAGACCACGCCAAATGACGCGCCAAGACCGCTGATCGCATCGACAGTTGAAGACAAAGCCGGGTTAGCCTGTATGCGCGCTTGAACGGCTAGTGCGGCGAGGGTTAAACAACGAATACCGCTGTTAACGTTTTGCAGCAGGCTACGTTTGCAGCTAGCGCTCAATTGCTCACTGGAGATCGCGCCAGCCGCTAACTGCCCAACCTCAGCGGTGGCTTTCATCACATAGAGCGGCAGTTTGTCGTTGGCAACTTCATTGACCGGGACGCATGGCAAGCACTGGATTTGCGCAAGTAAGCCATCAATGAGCGTCGCGTCTTCGGTGACATCAGTAAGTACTAACACTTCTTGTACGGTGAGCTGATGAGGCTGATCGGGATTCAGCTTGTTACGCAGCGTTTGTGCTCGCATGCCTGCCTGCTGCGCAACGTCTTCCATGTTGTGGGTTAACGCGAACTTGCGGCAGGCATCGTCGTAATAGTTATGGGTAGAAACTTTGAAATCAAACATAGTCAAATTCCTCACTGCCGAACACAATCATTGGCAAAGTTGAATGTTAACGTGACTGAACGTCAGCTTCTTTCGTTAAAGCGATCATGTTGATGAGCACTTTTTCCATCTTGCGAGCTTTTGACCTGATTGGTAGGCGACCATCTTTCACCATCAGGCGGCAGGTTTCGTAAGGTATTCCGGTCACTTTTGCGAATTCCGGCAGCGACAAATAAGGGCTGCTCAAGGTAATTGAAAGTGGAGAATTCATCGTGCATCCTTGTTCGTTAAGGTAAATGCGGGTAATTGCGTTCGTTGATTCAATATTGACTACGTTACATTTCAAAGTTGAATCAGTCAACGTTCACATGGTGGAAAAGTTGAATGGAATTTTCAGGCGGGCAAGCTTTAGTTGATAGGTTATTGAAAGCCTACGGTTTTTCCACGCAGAGAGAGTTGGTCGAAAAGATTGGTGTTGGTCATGGCACGGTCAGTACATGGATTCGCCGTGATTACTTTGCCGGTGAAGCCGTAGTGCAATGCGCCCTTGATACTGGGGTTTCTCTAGAGTGGCTTGCCACGGGAAAAGGTGAGCATGCAATCGCTACTGTTCGCGAAAGTGAACAACAGTTCTCTAAAGTTGAAAACCTGCCATTTAGCTCTATCGATTCTGGGCATCTGCAGCTGCGGGAGCCGGTTTCAATACAAGCTTCCTTATTGCCGTCAGGTCACAAGAAGGTTGAAGTCATTCAGGTGCCGGAAGTAAGCACGTTCTATTTGGTCGATAAAGATTTTGCCAAACCGACCGATGGAATATGGATCACTCAGCGCGCTGATGTCGTGCGATGCGAAACGTTACAGAGATCGCCGGGCAATCACTGGCGTATCGAAGGTGTGGATTGGCCTGTTGATGAAGTTAAATTAATCGCGAAGGTTATAGGAAGTATCAAACATAAAATGTAATTGGGGATGCTGTTGATAGAAAAAATAGACTACCTAATTATTGGATCTTTGAGTTCAAGAGATTGGCGCCAGCATTCTGCTTGATGCTCATTATGTGGTCATGTTTAAAAGTTAGAAATCAAACATTGACCACTGTTTTTATATACAGTAAAAAGTCCTCATTTGTTTTTTGAGGAAAATGTATGTCTGTTAGAAAAGCCGAAAACGGAAAGTGGGTTTGTGATTTTTACTCGGCGGGCAGAGGAAGTAAGCGAATTCGCAAAAGCTTTGCAACTCGCGGTGAGGCTTTACGTTATGAGCGAGAGCAGCTCGCTAAAGGCAGCGATTCCACCATAAACACAATTGAAGCGGAAGCCCGCGCAGTTCGCCTTAGTGAGTTAGTTAATGATTGGTATGAATTACATGGAAGGTCTTTGACCGATGGCGAAGCAAGGCTGCAAAATTGAAATCACTCTGTCAAAACTTGGGTGATCCAGATGCTTTCACACTCAACCAAGAAATGTTTGCGGGCTATCGTAAGCAGCGATTGGCGGGAGACTTCACCGCTAATCCAAAGCATGGCATTAAGAAACTACCGAAAGAAGCCACAGTAAACCGTGAACACGCTTACTTACGTGCAGTGTTTAATGAACTAAAAAGGCTAGGGCGTTGGAAAGGCGATAATCCACTTGATGGTGTGCGGCTCTTTCGCGAGAGTGAAAACGAACTGTCATTCTTATACGATGAAGATATTACAAGATTACTCCATGAGTGTGACGCATCATCAAATAAAGATCTTGGCATTATTGTGCGTATTTGCCTCGCAACCGGCGCCCGTTGGAGTGAAGCCGAGCAGTTGAGGCAATCTCAAGTTATGCCATTTCGAATCACCTATACCAATACGAAAAGTAAAAAGAATCGCACTATCCCAATATCGAAAGAACTTCATGCATTAATTCCCAAAAGTCGTGGTCGACTATTTGACAATGCTTATGATGCTTTCGGGTTTGCGATAGAAAGGGCGAACATTGAATTGCCAGACGGCCAACGCACCCATGTTTTAAGACATACGTTTGCAAGTCACTTCATGATGAATGGTGGAAATATATTGGTGTTGCAACAAATACTAGGACATTCAACCATTCAAATGACGATGCGCTATAGCCATTTCACACCAGATCATTTGGAAGCGGCTTTAAGACTAAATCCTTACGATAAAATTTCAAAGTAATAATCCAAGGCTAATTATGAGTTTATTTATACAACCACACTGCTCTTGTTTTTATAGAAATGATGAAGCTTAATAGACTTAAAAATAACTAAGACTTTGCTCTGTGAGGAAATGATTTAATGAATGTAATTGGATTGAATGGGGTGCAATTAGATGCTAAGTGTCATATTGCTACTGAGGATGATTTTTTTGGTCTGGTTCTGGAGTCATGGGGGCAAAGAAATAACCCTGATTATAACAAGGCACTGATGACCATAATTGAGCGATTAAAAAAACATGGAGTTGAAAAAGCCATGGTTTTTCTTGCTTCCGAACCAGTTAGAAAAAGCCTACCTTCGCCAGTTGATCGCATTCTTTATTATGGTGAAGATCAATATTTTCATCTTAATAAAGATGATGCTGAAACATTAAGGTTGAAATTATGTAAGCAGCAAAAATACTTTAACTCAACATCAAGAACAAACGTTGCTACAGGAAATGGAAGTAAAAGAATATTTATTCATGTGCATGAATATAAAGAATCAACTGATTGGAATAAAATCATCTTAGGTAATGATCCGGATGACTGCAAACCGACTGGCGATGTTTTAATACTAAATCAACGTGTTGAAAAAATCTTGAAGTCAAACTTTATTGAGCCATTAGGTTGCAAAAATCCAGAAACAATTTACAAGCAAACTATTGTTTATCTCAGAGACCCAACAGTAGTTGCATGGATACTCCGAATTAGTAAAGGAATTTGTGAATGTTGTGGCAAAGCAGCCCCATTTCATAAAAAAAACAATTCGCCCTATTTAGAAGTTCACCATGTTATCCCTCTTTCTGAAAATGGAGCGGACGTACCCGGGAACTGTGTTGCTTTATGCCCAAATTGCCATCGTGCCATGCATTTAGCGGACGATGCTGAGCAACGGATCGAGCAGCTTTACCAAAAGGTATCACGCCTTGTTAAGAGCTGAAAAGCATGACTACACATCTCGTATTAACCCACAAACACCCAAATTTATGAATTTCAAATGTTTTAATAATCATAAACTTATGATTTATAAGACATGTCTAGAGTTTTTAAAATCCCTCGGCTGTAAGGCTGTGCGGGTTCAAGTCCCGCCCCGGGCACCATATTTCTGCCGAAGAAAATCTAATAAAATAAAAGCAATATGCAGTAATGTCGTAACCGCCCAAGAGCGGTTTTTTTGTACCTGCTATCTGGCGGATATGGCGACTGCAACCTCCGTTTAGCGGTATAAGCCGGCATCAGCCCCGGGAGCTGAATACCAGCTCATCATCAGTGTCACTCACCAGCACCATCCGTTGCGCCTCACCACTGGAAGAGACAAAGGTCACTTCATGGCCAATGCTGATATCATCAAAGGCGTCGGTCGGCTGTGACTGCTTCCGGATCTCCAGTACCATCCGCGAGGGGTAGGGTTTATCATTAACCGTATCAATATGATAATTGGCGGTAAAATCCAGTTCGGGTTGATCAACCACGTAAAATTGTCCTGACGGCATAGTCTTGACCTCTGCGTAATGTTGGCCATAAGTCCCGGTCGGAACAGGCTGCCTGAAACTTAAGGTTAGCTGAATAATCAATGCCTACAGGCGGCGGTACCTCTTTTTTGATTTCATACGACGGTTGCAAAAATACCTGCCGCTTGCGCTTGCCTGGTCAGAGAGTCGTACTACGCTTCTTGTTCACACAGCGCGGCTTTTCCAGGCACGCCATTCGGGCATGGTATAAAGGTATTACTGCAACTCTTAACGGGTTGACGATGCGGGTTCAACTCCTGCTGCCCGGTCCCTCTCCTGCATCTACGTTAACGCCAGCCTTATCCCTTTTGGGTTTCTGCCGATCCATCCCAATTACATCCGATTTCACTCATTTTTGCGGCCTGTGTCGAACTCTGTAACCTGTTGAAACGTTGTGGTTTACCGTATTGTGGTGGCTATTGTTTGCCGTCGCAGAGAATTAATGCCAATGATTACACCTTCCACACCTGACTTAACTGAACCGGCGGTCCCTCCGGTTATCGGTGTTGTCGCCAGCCAGTTGCTCAATCCGTATCAACAAAAAATGCTGGACGAAGTGATGCGCCAGCTTAACGCGCGCGGTGTTATCTCGGTGCTACTGAGTGCCGAAACCGACGTCACACTGACCGCACTCATCCGGCAGGCTACACCACTCGGGCTGCGTGGTTTGCTGTTACTCCCCGGTAACCGCGTTACTGATGCCTGCAATTTGCCAGTGCTTCAGATTGACGCTGAGCCTGAACTGCAGGCGGATGCACTGCGGGCGGGTGAGGTGACAGCGGAATTATTGCTTAAACAGGGGCATCAGCGGTTTGGCTTTATGCAGGCTCAGCCAGGCGAACTGGCGCAAAAACAGGGCTATCGCGCCTCTCTGCTGGCGTCGGGCACGGCGTTGAACGCCGAACTGACTGTGGGGAGTGATGATCGTGACTGCGCTTATCAGGCGATGATGTCTTACCTGAAAAAGACACGTGCTGCTGAGCGTATCCAGGCACTCTTCTGTGAAAGCGATCTGATGGCCTTTGGTGCAATGCAGGCGATTCGGGATTT
>Ga0302348_1000250_pt1 | contig 33352 bp, 47 predicted proteins | sample PhySR1_FD_202177 | JGI IMG/M metagenome (GOLD analysis project Ga0302348, IMG submission 202177) | Leaf surface microbial communities from sunflower plants in UC Gill Tract Community Farm, Albany, California, United States - DLSL S.R1... | ecosystem: Host-associated > Plants > Phyllosphere >...
CGACTGTAACGAATGCTGACAATGCGTTTGCCTGCGCTGTTAAGGAGAGAAAGTTGGAAAATACACGTCCGCCTCTACCGCCATTTACCCTGGCTGCACAGGCGATTGAAAAAGTCCGGCTGGCTGAAGATGGCTGGAACAGCCGGGATGCGGAGCGGGTCGCTCTGGCCTATTCAGCGGACAGTAAATGGCGCAATCGCGATACCTTTCTGACCGGCTGTAGCGCGAAAAATTGTTTGATACTGATTGTAAAACTATTTGATTCAGGTTTTGACCTTAACTGAAGAATCAAATAGTTTTACAATCAGTATAATATTTGGTCGAAATACAAATCAGCCCGCTCTTGCTTCCCCTTCTTCTGGACTCGTGTATTTTGTCGAGTTAGTGTTTGCCGCAGCACATGACTGTGTGATTTTTAACCAATCAGAAGGAGTTTATTATGGATTTTTCACCTATCCGGCAGAGAATGACAGACGACGCCTGCGAGATTGTTTCAGCCCTGAGCCAGGCACCAGCGCTTACACTTCAGGCTATTATCTTCATCACCAAAGGCAACCAGCACGCCACTCGTTTCATACTGGAACAAATGGCGGTACGTGGTGTGGCCGTTGACAAAACGGCCTGTGGCAGCTTACTGAGCCGTTCAGGACTTCAGCATACCGGGCGACTGCTTGAAGTTGGTAATGATGAGCTCAGCAGCTTTATGGCCGTTATTATCCCCTACTGAGTAGGTCGTGCTGACCGACGCTATATCAAGCCCATCGAACACCCGGCGCATGTCCGGGTGATCATTTACCGAAATCACCATGTTGCCCTTAATTACTCTTGCCAGTTCTGCCATCAGCTCATACTGTTCAATCCCAAATGGCACACCATAGCCCTGTGTTTTCCAGTAAGGCGGATCAAGATAAAAGAGTGTGCCGGGACGGTCATAACGGCGTATGCACGCCTGCCAGTCCAGATGCTCTATGGTTGCCCTGTGAAGCCTTAGCCATGCCTCAGAAAGGGTTTCTTCCATGCGGAGGATATTGAGCCTTGAGGGACTGGTGGCACTTGTACCGAACGTGCGGCCTTCAACCTTTGAACCAAATGAAAGTTTTTGCAGATAATAGAAACGCGCAGCACGCTGAATATCGGTCAGCGTCTCAGACGGTGTATCTTTGAGCCATTTAAATATTTCGCGGCTGGTTAAAGCCCATTTGAACTGCTTTATAAACTCCTCCAGATGATTCTGGATAACGCGATAAAGATTGACGATATCGCCGTTTATATCGTTCAGCACTTCCGCCTTTGATGGCTCTTTCATAAAGAACAGCGCAGCGCCACCGCAGAATGGCTCAACATAGCATACGTGCGCCGGAAACAGCGGGAGCAGATGCTTAGCCAGTTTACGTTTTCCACCCACCCATGGGATGATGGTTGTTTTCATTCTTTTCCTCATATTGATCTATGAAAACGATCAATTACCATTAATTGATCGACAGAATCAATAATAAAGGTGATTTACAGGCGTAAGGAGTTACAGGGGGGAGGCATTATTCATTTCTTGTTCCATTTGCCGCGGGATCGGAATCTAAAAGCTCTGAATCAAAGTTCAATGCGTTGGGAGTTCATCCGAATTTATTCGACCCTCTTGTAATAAATTGATCTAAGTCAATATCTAATAGAATCAATCTTGTTTGTTTATTTACGGTTTGTATACCAAGTTGCATACTTGCCTCTGAGTATGTAAATTTTTTAAGTGGTTTTTTGGTTAATATCTTACAATTAGATTCTTATTCAGAGTCTCTATTTAGCACTTGATAAGTAAAGGATTTTATGCGATGAAGGTATTCGTAATCAATCTTGCGCGTTCTACAGAGCGTCGTGCCTCCATGGAGCAACAACTTTCTCGTCTGAATCTCGATTACGAAATCGTAGAAGCGGTTGACGGCTCACAACTCTCATACACGGATATTATGAGAGAAACAAGGCCACTTAACTACGCTTTAAGTTGTGGCGAAGTGGGCTGTGCGCTTAGTCATATCAATGTCTACAGAAGAATAGCCTCTGAAGCGATACCGATGGCGCTTATTTTAGAGGACGACGCGCTTCTAAATTGTGAAAGTGTCGTAGTTATGTCAGAGATCGAAAAAAGGAACATTCAGCCTCCTACAGTCACACTTCTTACTGAAATCTCACAATATATTGATAGCCCAACGTCCAGCTTAAGTGAGAGGCGTAATATATATGATGTCCTTGAGGCTTCCCGTTCGCATGGTTATATAATCAATCAATCCGCAGCAAAAAAACTTATCGAATTTCTGTATCCAGTCTGGATGGTAGCAGATAGATGGCAGACGCTAAGAGAGTATTCTGTTTGTAACCTCGAAGCTGTCATTCCTCCTGTGATAAAAAGATCGGAGCACTCAGAAACTTCAACCATACAAATCTACGACAACGGATCAAAATGGCTTGATGATAAGAAAACCGCCCTTTGGGAAGAGATCAAGAAAGATCGCCCATTAAAAATTAAGTTAAAACGCTGCTTATGGACTTCATTAGTTCGTCCTTTTTTAAAAGTCAAAAAGCTATCTTAAAAGCTGGCGCTATTGCTAATTCTGAAGTGAATTTATGCAACGTTCCAGCTTGGTTCGGTATACCCTTCAGATCATGCCTTAAAAACAGGCTTATCCGGCCACGCTATCGCGTTATATCCCGCCTCATCGATGACGCCATTAAGATCCAGCGCCTTAAGCGCTTTGATATAGGCCATCCATTTAACCAGGGTGGCTTTATCAGCCTCGCTGATAACATCCAGTTGAAGCTCTGTGCGCCAGTCAGCGGTGGCGGCATTTGCTGCTGAAAGCAGGTTCTGACGTTGCGCTTCCGCTTTCGCCTGCCACTCCTCGGCGGTATAGGTACGCGGCACAATGCTTTTGCCATCGAACATCCAGTTGCCGTCAATATCCAGATTTTCCGGTACTTCGGATGCCGGGATTTCGGCGACAGAGTTACCGACGGGCCATAGCGCCGATACATCGTAGCTTACTGAGGTGACGATACCGGCACTGTTGAAAATGAATTTCAGCGACTTATCGTCAAATAGTTTCTGGGATTCATACCAGTCACGGCCCTCACTGTCCTTCAGGAACAGAATTGATTTACCGGCAATAATCTCAGCATTATAAACCTCAAAATCTTTCAAAATAATCATTAAGCTAATCCTATCGTCATCCAGTTGCCATTAATGAGAATTTGCTCTGCGGCATATAAAAGACCCATATGCGCTGCATCTGAACTGCCGTTGTTTCGGGCACCAATCACCACACATCCTGCAGGCACCTGCATTCCGCCTCCGATTCCACCTGTCCATTGAGGTGATGCCTGCCGCGAACTGTTTACGAAGTTCTGATATACCCAGTTCCTTACATCATTTATCTGTGCAGCAATCTGCCCGGCAACCCAGTTATTCAGATAACCGCCCCATACAGGGCCATAGACATTGCCGTCGGTTGCCATCCAGCATTTCCCCGCCCCTGCATAGAGCGTTCCGCCTGCTGTGAAATCATGTCCGGCTGATAATTTACCTGTAGCAAAATCAGCTATCAGCGGACGAAGAGCGTTGTAACCTCCGTGAGGATCGCCATCTTTGGTGAACATCAGATAGCAGGCATTACCATCAAAGCGCCAGAACACGCCCCGATTGCCTGCGACTGAACGAAAGTTATTTCCTACCTCAGACCATACCTCACCATCAACCCGTCCTCCGGTTTTGGGATAGGCGCCGGTCTGGGCCGCGTTTGGCGGGTTACCAGTGGTAAACATTTCACCAATATAGGAAGCGTCAACCGTCAGGTGCGGCTTCCCGTCAGCTCCCCAGTCAATGAATACCTGATGATTGCCGGATGAACGCTGGCCGCCATTAGCCTGCACCGCCATCCAGTTACCTACCTTATCGAGTTTCAGCACTTCTCTGGCTTTATTGATATCAGCCAGGTCTGACAGGTTTTTGCTTTTCTGAAGCGCACCTGCCACTGTTTTATCGTCGCTAACCAGAAACAGCGCCTTCAGCGCCGTAATCAACTGGTTATTCTTCGACGAATCAGGCTTCATTTTAGCTTCAGCCAGAATATTTTTATTCTCGGTCTGAATATCAATAATGCCGCCCTGAAGCGCGTTCATTATTTTGGCGTAAACGATGGTGCCTTCCGCGCCGGTTGACGGGTCGCCATCGTGAAATAATCCATCGTCGGTATCGACCGGCTCAATAATATCTTTCATTACGTTTAGTCCTCCGCATAATTAAAAACAACCTGCGTGTGAGCAGGTTTTAAATCGCGGAATATGCTTTCCAGCATATTCTGGCCAAATGACATCAGATGCTCACCCGTGGCCGAACTGCCGCAGCGGAAGCGGTAAACCGGCACCTGACCGTCCTGAATATTTACAATCCAGACCCAGACAATTTCCGGCATCCACAGACGTTCACCGCAGCGGTTACGGCCACAGCGGAACGGCTCTGGCTCGTCGATGGTGATGTCGTAGCCCAGCGATTTCGCCAGGCGGATAAAGTAGCTGCGGCTCAGCCCTCCGGTCTCAACCAGCTTCGCCATAATCTGCTGGCGGCGGGCCTGAATGGTCATGCCGTTGCTCACTGAAAGCCCCAGCACGCGCTCCCAGTCCGACAGCAGCGCCACGGCGGTAAAGGGGGTCACGCCATTCAGCACGTCCTGAGCGCTGCGCTCGACGCTGGCAAGCATATTTCCTTCAGCCTGCAGCTCCGCGTTCAGGCGCTGGCCGTTGCGGGCGTAACCATCAGGCAACAGCAGATACAGCAGTTCGCGCCAGTCGTTTCCGGTCATTTGAGTTCATCCACGGTGATGGTGCCCGGACGTATCCACTGCACGGTCTTCTCGCTGACCTCCGGCACGACGTTACCGGTCGGCGCGGTCAGCTCGTAGTCCAGCACGCCGGTAATATCGGAGATAAGCGCACCCATCTGGGTTCTGACTGCAATCTCTCCCGGAGCCAGGCGGCTGAAGTAATCCGTCAGCACCTGGGTTATCTGCGTTCTGGCCTCATCAAGTGAAAGCCCGCTGAGGCTGACCTTGACTGAGATATCGGTATTCACCGGCTCCGGGGCCATCACCAGCGTGTCTTTTGCTGTAACCGGGCGCTGGTCGTCGATATGAGCCTGCACCGCCTTGAGAGTCTCGTCGGACGGCAGACCGCCGCTGGCGGTAATCACCACGTCCACGGTGCCGTAGCCCCGGCGCAGAGGGTAAACGTAAGCCTCCGATACGCCGCTCACCTCCATCGCCCAGCGGCGGTAGTCATACTTGTTTCCCCCGGCTGGCGGGCGGCGCATCAGCTCCAGCAGGCGTGAGAGCAGCGAGTCGTCGCTCTCGGCATCTGTGCCGCCGCGCATGGTCTTAATCGTTACCGCACTGTCAATACCCTGCGGCGCACTGAGCAGCGTGGCGACGGTGTTATCGCTGAGATTACCCGCCACGCCAGTGGTCATGGCGCTGGCGCTCACGGTAACGGTGCCTTTATCGCTGAGCGTGGCCTCTGCAGTGGTCTGGTAAAGCACATTGCCGCCACGCGGGCGGAACTGCAGACCGCTGACCACTTTCAGGCCCGCCGAACCGGTGAATATCGCCTGACCGCTTGCCGCACTGGCGGGTTTAGGGGACAGACCACGGGAGCGGGCGTGCATCACCAGCCAGTCATGGTCGGCGGTGTCAGGGAATATCTGGCGCAGTATCCAGCTCTGGTCGTTGTACAGCCCCTGAGCCACGCCGGAGACGGCGTTCGCCCGGATGGCATAGTCGCTGTCCCCGGAGACGTCCGCATCCGGGAGCTGATTGCGGATATCCCGTAGCTGTTGTTGAGTAATGTCGGCGAGTGCCGGTACGCTGCGAGCCATAATTCCCCGTTTAAACCACTTTGACCGGATGACGGAAGGTCAGCACATCCCCGCCCGCACTGGTGACTGTAATGGAAAGCAACAGCCAGCCCGTTTCAGGCGAGGAGACGACCACATCCACAGCGGTCGCCCTTTTGTCATCAATCAGCGGCTGCAGCGCCTGTTCGGCATACTGGCGGGCCAGCGTGCGGGTCTGCGGTGTGTCCTTTGCGCGGGCCAGCTCATGCAGGCGTGACCCTATCTGTGAGTCAGCCCAGTACGTGCCCTTACGGATGCGCAGACGCAGCCAGACCGCGTTATGCAGGTCGGTGCAGCGCTGTCCGGTGTAGTCACCGGTGGTGTGATCAATGTAAGCGTCCATAGCGGGCAGAATGCCGCAGGCGCGGGAAGGCAGTAAGGTACGAGGGTGAAGCGGCTAAGTCCGGGGCGGGGATGCCCCGGTGAGGTTATGCGTTTTTGGGCGGGCCTGACGGGCCATCCGGGGTGTCGTGGATGTGAGGCCCAATGTTAACCCCGTTGATGGTGACCGCTACGGAGGTGATGGTGCCGCCCTTATGGCTGATATTACCCTCAAACGAGGCCGTCACGCCACCGTCGCCACCTTTGATGGCCATCCCGCCGTTACCGCAGATAAACCCCTGTGCGGTCAGCTTTGCGGACGTACTCAGCTCAGGTGTGGTGAATGCCGCCGATTCCGAGGCACTGACGCTGTATTTTTTGCAGTTAAGTTGCCACTCATCGCAGTCAACGGCGATGATGCGGTTACGCTTCAGGACGATGCTGGCCCCTTCATCGGTATAGATAGCCACCTCGCCGGACTCCAGCCCCTGCAGGCGGTAGCTGCTGTGCTCGGTGGCAATCACGATCCCGTGGCTGGTACGCCCACCCAGCGGCAGCACAATCGCCATCGCGCCTTCTGGCGGTACGGTGGTGAAACCATACTGCTGGAACATCTCAATGCCTTCCAGCCCTTCAGGGGCCAGCCCGGCCACCTGCGCGGTCTGGACGCCACCCGTGGTGGTGATACGGGTCAGTACGCCGCGAAAGGCCAGACGTATGCCGCTGAGCGCCTTGCGTATGCGCTTATCTATCAGTCCCGAAAAATCAGGCATTGTCGACCTGCTCCCATGTTGTCCACAGTCCCTTGTCTTTTTTGCCGCGCCGGTGCCCCTTGCGATGGCCGGATTTCGGATATGCATCCGGCAGCCAGATACCGTCCTCACGCAGCAGTAGCGAGGTTTCCTGCCGCTGACCACGCCCGCCACGGAAGGTGCGGCGCATGATGAAGTAAACGTCGTCGACCCCGTGGACGTCGCTTTTAACGTAAACCCGCTGGCCCGGTGCCCACAGCGTGCCGTTCGCGGTGGTGAAGCCGCGCAAGGTGGCCGAGAGCGCAAAACCATTCAGCCTCGCATCGGCCTGCAGCTTGCGGGCGCGGAACTGCACCTCTTCATCGCTCTGTGAGTCACCCTCTACCACGATACGCGGGCGGTAGAGCGTCATGGTGGTATCTTTCACTGTGCATTTGCGGTTTGCCTTGCCATCTTCATGCCCTGTGCCGTGGCCCTGCGCCAGTACCGTGGTCTGAGAGTAACGCCCGCTCATATCGGTACGCTTGCCCAGCCTGAGCAGGTTATTGTTCTGCCCGTTACGGTGCATGATGAGCGTGTCCACCGGCGTGGCGCTGTAGTCCGGCCCGCCGATAATCAGCGTGCCGTCCGGGGCCATCCACGGCCACAGGCCGCTCATTTCGGCGACGCGTTTCAGCGCATCCCACGCGCTGTCACCCGGCTCGATGCTGACCTTCTTCACGCTGCCGGGGTTCTCAGCCTGCATGCGGATAGCGGTCACGCCCAGCGGCTTAATCACCTGCGAAATAACCTCCTTCAGCGTCATTTCCTGCGCGGTAAAAATGGGGGCCGAACAGTCCACCAGTACCGCCGCTGCGTCGCGCCCAGTCAGCTCCAGCATATGCTGCCCACGGCTCACGTCGTGACTCAGCTCATCAATCATGCCGGTCATGATGGTACTGTCGCCGTAGCGCAGTTCGGCTCTGGCTCCGGCCTCCACATTACTGGGCAACACAGGCTCAGCGGTGCCGACTGACAACTGCCAGCCGCCTGCCGGGGTCAGCAGGTCGGAATCCACCTCAAAGCGCTCCCAGTCGTCATGCGACCGGCCCCCGATACGCAGCGTCAGGCGCTGCTCATTTTGCCCAGGCATACAGCACATCTCCCGGATTCAGGTTATTGGACTGGCGCAGCGACGGGTTGAGGCGGGCCAGCTGCGTGGCGCGGGAGGCGTCGCCGTACCACTCAAATGCCAGCAGGGGCAGATTACAGCGGCGCGTCACCTGACGCTGTACCAGCGGTGGCAGCGCCAGTATCAGCCCGCGAGCCTGCTCCTGCAGGTGCCAGGCGCTTTCCTGCAGCGCAGCAATGATGGCCTGATCCTGACGGGTATCCGGCGTACCGGCCTGCTCGCGAACGGCAGTGGCCATACGCGCCGAGACGGACGCCCGCTGGGCCGCTATCGCCTCCACAATCAGGGTGCGCACGTCGCCGGTGATGCGCTCAATATCGGTGGAGGACAGCGTCGGGGATGCGGTCTCATTCACAAAGATATCGCTGGCCGTGTCGGTCATTTCGCTCACGGCCACCAGGCGGATGGCCTGGTTAATCATCTCCGTATCGCTCTGCGGCATCACGCTGGCACGGCGCAGGGTGGAGGCGAACACGCTGCCGGAAGACATGGTCTGCTGCGCGGTGGTACGCTGCGCCGGTAACGTCAGCATGGTGTCCTTCAGCCCGGTCAGGGCGTTCCAGTCCGACAGGCGGGAAGCCTCGCTCAGCGACAGCCGGTCAGTGAATGCGCCGGTCAGGTGCTTCAGGTCGGAGATAAAGGCGGTCGGGTAGTCCAGATAGTTGAGGGCGCTGCCGATGGTGGACTGAACCTCGTTTGCAAGGGCGTTTACCACGTATTCCGCTGAGGCGATGATATTGGTGACGCGGGCAATATCCTGCTGAATATCGCGCAGCGTATCCATTGTGTCCCCGAACCAGCTGATCGCACTGTCGAAAATGCTGTCGCCGTCTGCCTCGTAATGGGTGGTGGCAAACAGCGCATCGGGCTTGCCGCTCTCCACAAAGACCAGGTCGACGGTGATAGCGTTAACCGGCTCCACCTCATGGAATACCCCGGCCTCCAGAAACTGCACGTCCGGCACAGAACCATATACCGGGTGAACCAGCTCGCCGGTGCCCGCCGTTTTAAGGGCGTTTAAAAAAGCTTTAAGCTGCGTCTGGTAGCGGTTGCCCCAGAAGATAGCCTGCAGGCGGAAGTTCACCGCCTTCAGCCCCTGGTCTTCCACCTCTTCACCGTCCCTGTACGGGTAAGCATAAGTCACGGTGTCCTTTGCCAGGGTGTCGCGGGTAAACAGGCAGTCGAACTCCACGCCCCGGAACGAGGCTGGCATCAGCAGGTCTACCCCCAGCGCTGCAGCAATCTCGTTAATCGTATCCGCCACTATTTCCTCCTCGAATCAACATCAATCCGGCGCAATACCGTATCTGCTACCTCACGGCTGTCGAGGTAGATATTGGCCACAATCGGTTGCTGCGGCCCCTGTGGGGTGTATGGCATGGTGGCGCCTGTAGCTGCAGGTTTTGCAGTATTGTTCTGCGAGAAAAAGCTTTTGATTTCATCAAAGGCATCAAGAAAACCAACCGGCTTAGGCATGTGGTCCGGGATATTGTAGCCATCCTCTTTCAGCCGCTTGAGCTTATCGTCACCGCGCTCCAGAAACTGATCGTAAAACTGACCTGCAGCCATAAAGCCTTCAGCCAGTGGCGCACGGACGACCTTACCCAGCAGGCTCCCGCCTTTACTCAGAAGACTCCCGCCTTTTGCTGCTGTTTCTGCAGCTTCTTCAGCCACCGCCGATCCGCCACCCCGGAACCGCTTCCACAGTTTCTGGCCGCCCGCCAGCGCCAGCGCCCCCAGCCCGGCACCGCCTGCTGCGCCAATCCCCTGAATAGCGGAATATGCCCCGCTGATTGCGGTGGTCAGTTTGGGAAATTCTTTCGCCAGCTCAGCCGCTTTATCAGCCGCCTCCCCAACCCACTTAGTGAAAGGAGAGGCCGTATCATTGGATGAAAAGGCCGCTTCGTTTTTGGCTTTGTTGACCTGAAATGCCGGGCTGTCCTTCACCAGCTCAAAGTCAAGGTCAGCTGAGGTTTTCCCGGCAGGCATATCAAACTGCTCGTTACCTTCCCCGACCAGCTTGTGGTAGTAGTCCTTGTTACGCTCCCAGTTCAGGAAGCCCATGCGGGAATATTCATTGGTGAAGATTCTCCCCACGTTCTGGCCGTGAATCTGGTCGCGTCGTGCCTCCAGCTGCGCTCTGGCTTCACCGGGAGCCGTCCGGGCAATCTGCTTATTCAGGTCCACGAACTGAGGATCGTGCTCATCCATGCTGCGAATGGCCCGGTCGACAGTATCCAGCGGGGTCAGCCCCTTCGCCGCGTCAGCACGCATTAGCGCACGAATATCAAGGCCACGCTTGCCGACTTTGATTTGCTTGAAATTGTTGGCCAGCGTCGGTGAAGACAGCTCAGAGAGCAGGTTGGTGGTGAACGTCGCCGCTTCTTCAGGGGAGCCAGCACCGCGTGCAGCCGCCTCAAAAAGTGCAGCAACCTGTGAGAAGCCGGTGCGACCGTGCAGGCCAATGGACTTGGCAGACTCCAGCGCCTTTGGCATCTCTTTGGCCAGCAGTGGCACATCCACCATGCCGTTCTGCGCCATTGTGGTGGTGACACTGAGGCCTGCTCGCGCATCCTTCTCGTTAAGCCCAAAGTTAAACGCGCTGGACTGAAGGCTGGCGACAGAGGCCGCATCGGTTTCGGTTGCGGTGGCGTTCTTCATTACGCCAGGCAACGCACGATAGGCCTGCTCTCTTGTCATGGTACCGGAGCGGAGCATCACTTCCAGACCATGAAAAGCGCCATTGATATCGCCGCCACCGTCACGCAACGCGCTTTTGATCGCACTGTCGATATCCGTCATTCCCGACTGTCGCCCGGCAAGGTTGTCATGCTTATAGGCGAAGTTTGCCACCTTGCGCAGCTCGGAGTCGTACTCCATCTGATTTTCAATCGGCTTGCGCATCACCATTGCACCGGCAACCAGACCGCCGCCAATGGCTCCTACGGTTTTACCCACGCGGGCAAGGCGCTGATAGCTGCGCTCGGTCTCGCCCAGCTCGCGTTTGAGCCTGGCAACGGTGGCCTGCGTCTGGTTCCATGCGCGGGTCTGTTCGCTGGCGCTCATGGTGCCACTGCGGGACAGGCGGTTGTACGCTGCCAGCGTCTGGTTAATCTCGCGGCGGATGGACTGCTCGGAGCGGATACCAATGACTTCCCGCGCCTGCGCCTGTCGGCGGTACTCCAGCAGTGCAGGATTCATCTTCTCCTGGACACGCAGCGTCTCGCCCATCTCCTGACGCAGGCGGGAGACCGTCGACTGCATGCGCTGGTAAGCACGTTCCTGTTCTTTGGTTGACAGCACACCGCTGCGCTCAAGGCGGTTATAGGCCGCTTCGGTGCGGCTGATTTCCCGCTGAATGTTACGCTCAGAACGGATGCCCAGCGTCTCGCGGGCGCTGGACATACGGCGGAACTCTTCAGATAACGACCGGATTTTGGGCGTGGCGTTATCCTGTACGCCAAATTTAATCTGAGTGTCAAAATCACGGGCCACGGGGGAGTCCTCTTAGCGGGAAGCGGCGCTGCGTGCCCTCTTGCGGGGGCGACGCAGGCTGATAACGGTGCGGTTTTTCTGCCAGGCTTTGGGATTTTCCCGGCGGGTGATGGCATCCAGCCATCCGGCCAGCTCTACAGCGCTGGCGCGTCGGATTTGCTCTTCTGTGATGCCGTAGCGTCCGAGCCGGATGACGGTGTACCGGTACTCGGTGAAGCGCTGCTCATGGATTTGAGCTTTTTTTTCACCTCATCGCGCAGGGTGCGCAGGTAGGCATAATCCTCGGAGACCAGATTGTCGCAGAGCAGCTCATAGGTGATGCCCGCAACCGGAATGTCGCCGACCTTCGTCAGGGTGCGGGCCAGCACCGCAATCGGCACGCCCGCATCAGAGACACCGTCTTCAATCACGGCAATCTCGTCTCCGACCGTTGCCAGAACCAGCTCCACGTCCTGGTGGAGCCTGCCATCAAACAGAATGCCAACCGGCAGCGAGCCAGTGCAGGTAATGTTCCCGGACATCATTATTCCTCAATTTTGTTAAGTGCAAAGGCGGTGATGTTGATACGCGCCTCGTTATCCACGGTGTACTGCTCACCGACCTGCGTGACAAACACATCCTGATAGGTGGTGCGTTTGCCGCTGCCGAGCGGCGTCTGGGTCAGTTTTGCCCCGGCAATCTGCGCCCAGTTGACGGTGGCATCCTTTGGCACCACTGCCGTAATGGCCAGCTCCCACGTGGCGATACCCTGGGTATAACCTTTCGCGCGGCCAGTGCTGTTCATGGTCTTGACAAGCTTTTTCCCGGTCGTCTCGGTGGGGTTGAAGTCGGAGACCTCCACCTCCACGCTGTTAACGTCCAGGACAATTGAGCCAACGTATTCAAGGGCCATTGTCGTCTCCTTACATCAGATAAATAACGGCGGCGAACACATGCAGACCACGCACGATTGCAGCCGGAATGGTGGCCTCTGCCCGCGTGTCGTCCTGAAGGCTGCGGGTAACCCTGAGCTGGTCTTTCAGCGCATCGACGTTCTCCACAATCTCCAGTTGTTCAAGCGAATACAGCACATCGAGCAACTCGGAGCGGATACGCGCCAGACGGGCATCGGTGAGCTTTTCTCGCGGGAAGCGCTGGGTGTAGCGCGTCCGGCAGGCCAGGCGGACATAGTCGAGTGAGCGGATAATGGTGATATCCATCAGAGACCGGTCGGTCACGCCAGCGGCGTTCTTCACGAAGGTACTGACCGAGCGCACGATACGCACCACGCTGCCGTCCACCTCAAACGGCGTCAGGCCGTTCATCAGGGCATTTTCCTGCTCGGTACGCCCCGGCCAGTTGTCCTGCGCCGTGATATCCAGACCCGGTAACGTCAGGGTATTCAGCGGGCGGGCAGGATCGGATTCACTGGCCATCACCGCGCCGTAAATTGCCGCCAGCTCGCCGTTCGGCAGTGCTGAACCGGCATGCCAGCCGCAGGAAATACGCGGCGCGTTAACCTTGCTGGTCAGCGTGGTGCCGCTGGCAAGCGTCCCGTTCCAGCCGGTAATACCCACAGCCCCACGCTGCTCAAGCGGCCCGGAAACGTTATCGAGGTGGGTGGCAAGTTTTGCCAGTGCGTCGTCGCTGGTATACGGCGACATAATCATCGTATGACCTGCCGCCCAGACCGCGCTGAAAGCCGCATCCAGTGGCGGATCTCCCTGACCACCTTTCATCGGATCAAGCTCAAGCGTCAGCCCGCTGACGGTATTGGTGGCCGTGATGACAATCTCATTGCCGCAGGTGCCTTTGTTCACCGCTGTAAAGTTGAGGACCGGTATGGACGGGTCATCGTCTCCCGCCGGGGGGATGATACCAATCCCGGCTTTAACGGGCAGGCTCTGGTCGGCGGTAACAGCCGCAGCCAGGGCAGAGTAAATATCTTCGGGCTTGTCGCCGCTGGCGACAGCCACGTTCACAAACGTGCCACAGATAGACAGTCGCACCTGCCCGGAGCCGCTGGCCGCGCCGCTGATAATCAATTGAGCGCTGGCCGCCAGTGCGCCTTTGGCATCGTCCAGCCCGACAACCGTCAGCTGAATGTACTGGTTTGCCTTGATCGCCGCGCGGGCCATACGATGCGCCTGTGAGCCACGCCCGAAGTACAGCGCCGCCTCATCGTCGCTGAAGACATTCACTGGCGTGAGGACTTCAGTAGCCGTTGTCTGCGTCAGACGCTGGCCAATAATCAGTAGCTTCTGGTCATTGGTGGCCAGCGCACGTGAGGCCAGCGTGGTGTTGAACGCGAAATAAGCGCCGGGCTTATAAATCGGGTTCGGAATAGTTGTAATATCCATAGTCATTTATCCGCCTTAGCTGCCGGAGCAACAGGTTTATCTGCGGTTTTATCGGACGGTTTTGCGTCGGCTTCCTCAGTTGCAGCGGGTTTAGCTGGATCGGCATAAAGCAACAGATCGCCATCCCTGAGACGGCGCAGCCAGTAGGCCGTCTCCGGCACCTCCACAGCCTCTTTGTCCGTGACGTAACGGTCAGGACGGCCTTCCATCGGCACCTGAATACCCTGCCGGGCAATAACCTTAATCATCGTTGTCAGTCCTGTTGTGCATGATATCTTCGGCGACCGGGTCAGACCCGCCGGGCTGGAAGTACGCCATGCGGGTGCTTTCATGCCACGGCAGCGGTTTTTCGATGCGCCCCTTCCAGCGAACAAAGTCAGCGTCGTCATCGGTCGGCAGCTCAGGTGCAGGCCAGTGGCCGTTATCCAGTGCATCCTCCATCCACTGCGTGCTGAATACGCACTCATAGATCGCTACGCCTTTATCGTTAAACGCCTGCCCGGCTACGGGGCGCACGCCTTCAGGCTTCAGATAATCAATTTTCAGCCCCAAATCCTGCCCGGTGAGCAGGCGGCGCACGCTGCGAATGAGGCGATAGCATCCCGGCTCTTCAGTCCCCGGTCCGCCGTGGCGGAGTGCTTCATTGCTGCGCAGGTTGTAGTCCACTACAAACACGCTGAAGCGACCGGTGACGAGGAAGTGGCGGCGGGACGTGTCATGCGCTTTGCTGTTAGTGATACCGGAAAACACCAGGCACACGCCGGGGAGCTGTCCACGATGTAAGCGCGGGTAAGCAGGCTCGCCTGGGTGATGGTGCCGTCACTGGCCCACTTAAACGCCTTATTAGCGCGGACGTTGATGAGCTGCGCACCATCTTCACCGGCGCTGTTATCAACCGACTCATCGGCACAGCCTGCATACTTCAGGGTGGCGTCCTCTTTACCGTTGACGGCAAAGCCGGTTGCGCTTACGCAGACAATGGCCCCCATCGGGATAACCTCGCCTTTGGCGACGGGCAACGGCACCAGAATGCAGTCGCGCCACGGGGTGTCACGGGGGTCGGTGATCGCGGTCATTTTGTCTCTCCGGTCAGGTCTTCAGCGGTGAGGCCCATCTGGCTGCAGATGGCCAGCTGTTCGGCGGTAAGCTCGACGCTGTCGTCATGCTTACCGGTATCAAACGTCATGCCGTCAGACTGCAGCTGTGATAGAGCTTTGATAGGCTTGCGGGTGCCGATCATCTTTTCCATCAGGGCGTAGTTGCTCTTGCCCAGCTCGCGCAGATTGTCTTCATCCGCACCTTTCATCACGCGCCCGTCGCTCAGTGCGGCGGTCAGCAACGTCTCGACCTTGTCGCCCTGAATCTGAGAGGACAACGAGGCAAGTTCAGTGCGTAGATCGTCCACCACGGCCACCGGCACATATTGGGTCGGGTCAGGCTTGCCGTTCTGCTGCGCGGAAGAGAGCGCGGCAATCTTCGTCTGGCCCTCCTGGATGGACTGGTCTTTTGCGGTCAGTTGGGCCTTTTGGGCCTCAATTAGCGCATTGATGCTGGAACAGTTAGCCTCTTTAAGCTGCCCCTTCTGGAGCGCTTCAGCCGCTGCCTGAATAGCAGCCTCATCAGCCTCATTACCCAGCCCCATAATGGCGCAGAGGACGAGACGCAGGTTTTCGTTCATCGGTTGTTCTCCGTTATCAAAAAACATCAGGGACGCAGCCACCTGACGCATCCCGTCCAGCACCGGCATGTTGGTGAGCGCGGCGTTAACCAGCTCGCGCACGTTCCCGTGCTCGTCATAGCGAAAGGTCGGGGACACGTAGCGGTACTCGTCCGCCTGAATCATTGAGGCAGCGCGCTCTGTCCACTTAACGTCAGCAAACAGGCCTTTGCCTTCCACCCAGCTCAGGGACTTGAACCAGCCTGACGCAGGCACCGGACCGCTGGCCTTCGGGGCATTCAGGGACTGGTGTTCATAGTCAAACTGGTAGTCATTCACCCGGCTGTTGGCGGTATCAATCAGACGCTGCGCCAGTGCTGCATCCAGAAACCAGCGCTGACCACCTGACGGCGCACCAAACCAGCCAGCAGGGAAGAGCTGAATGCGGGCGGTGTTGTCCTTGTTGATGCCTGAAAGTGAGGCCGTGGCGAGCTTCCACATCGGTGTATTGCGTCCTGAAACTGTCAAAGTGGGGACAGGATAGGCGGCGGGCTAAAAGCCCGACAGTTACCGGGGTGAAGCGGTAAGAATATGAGGAAGAATCGGGGGATTAAGACAGTAACACCGGGGCTGCGTGGCGCAACCCCGTTTAAAACCCGTTTAAATCGCGCAGAATGGCGTTAAAACGATGGAGAGGTAATACGTTACCCCTGAAAGTGGAAAAACACCACAGGGGCTGTTTGTAGGCGTTTCAGTCTTCCCCTCCAAGATGGTCAATGACCGCCTGGCGGATGGTGTCGTTATCATCATCCGTCAGGCTGAGGAATGGACGGGCCGGAATATCTGAGCCGGGGTGATTGACCTGGCTCGCAAAGCGTCCGTTAAAGTACAGTGCTTTTTTATTCCGGGGACGGATGATGTGGGGACGGGTTTTCCCGCCCATCTGGTGGATTCGGGCATAGACAACATTCGTGCCTACTACCGCCTGATCGTTATCAGCGAACGGCTCAATGGAGCCGTGTAAACGTCCGGTCTTCATCAGCGGCTTACCGTCTCGATACTGCAGCGTCTTCCATGCCGGACGCCCACCCTGAACAAAGTTCTCATCCACCGCATCGAGCATGATACCGGCGACCTTATTCATCAGTGGCTCACGGTGCTGACAGCGCGAGGCCAGCTTGTCCAGCCAGTCGCGGAACTCGCCAGAAATATCGATATCGAGCTTCATGCATTCCCCTCCGGCAGCGTACCGTCAATCAGGCGGGCGCGTGCGACAGCTGCAGTTGACCACGGCACTGACGATACGGGTTCTAAACCATCATCGCTGCGGGCAAGCGTGACCACGCTGTAGCCCGTTAAATCCTCCACCACCATCAGCAGAGACTCGCCGCGCTGCAGCACGGCCACCGGGTAACGAAATGCCGACGCCAGACGTCCAAGCCACGACGCACCGGCTTCCCGCAGGCTGATCGCCGTTTGCGCTGGCAGAGTGATCACCGGAGATGGTAACGACGCACTGTCGCTGATTGCTGCCAGCACTATCGGTGACAGTGCGCCGGTGCGGCGAAAATCCTTACTGGGACGTGCAGGCAACGAGCGCACCCAGCGATCGAGGTCGCGGTTCATCGCTGTTGCCAGCCGGTTGTTACGCAGCGTTTCATACACAGCCTGCGCGGCAAGGCGTGGAGGGGCATCCACGCTTTTCTCAAGCAACGACTGACCAAGCCCGGCCAGATACCCGCGCCCCGGATTGAGGTGAAAACCTGCATCCGGCACCATCATCCGCCCGGTCTTCGGATCACGATACGCTGTCACTGAGCGCATCTCCCCGTCAGTGCCGTAAGGCTGCTGGATTGTGGTCATGTACGTATCCGAGGATTCAACGCCTGTCGGATGCGCATCAACCTGAGCCTGCGTAAGTGCCCTGACAAAGCACCGGCAGTTGTAGCCGTTCGGCGGGAACAGCTCATTCCAGATAGGATCGTCCCAGCGAAAGATACGCCCGTGCAGGGCCGCATGCGCAGGCCGGGTGCGACCGTCCATGATGGCATTGTACTGCCAGTAGGGGCGCTCTTTCGCATTCGCTACCATCCACTGATAGCGGCCCGCTGCATGCGCCGACTGGATGTTGGTGCGGAAAATGGTGTCAAGGCGGTAGGGCATCAGCTTTTTGCCCTGCAGCACGCCATCATCATCGGCAACCAGCCCGCGTCCCAGCCAGCCCTTACGCTGCAGCAGCGGCTCCAGTTCATCCTGGAACAGGCGGAAGCTCATCCCTTCCGTAAGCGAGCGCGTCAGGCTGTTCTGGATATCACTGAGGACATCCAGCTTTGTGATACCGGCCACCGCAAACTCCACCGCGTGGGCCTCATCCTGCATGTCCTTCCAGCTCATGGTGGGCTTCAGCCCCTTCGAACGGAAGTACGCTATCGCCCGCGCCGGTGGCAGGGTCATGGCAAAGCCTGCGTTGATATCAGGCATCCTGCTGCCCCATTGCATCGGCGATAAACACCGCCTGGCAGACCAGCTCACGCAGGGCCATATCGTTAAGCGTCGGGAAACTTGCCGCGAGCAGCTCAAAGACCTCGTCCGGGTTACGGGCGGCTTTCACTTTATCAATCAACGGTCGGAGCATCGTTTCAGCGGCCTGACTTGCCTGCGCCGCCAGCATTTGTGGAGCCGCATCCAGCTGCAACTGAAGCCGGTCTGTGCTGTTCTGCGGTGCGGACAGGGCCACAAGACGGGCCTGCATCGCCTGAGACAGCGCAGCGTCACCTGCCTGCTGGCTGGCCAGCGGCTTCAGGATGGTCTGGCCTTCCTGCGGCAGCGGGATACCGCTTTTCTCCGAAACCCACTCAGCAGTGACACCAAAGCCCGCCTGCTGGGCGCTGTTCACCACCTTCATCAGGTGCTCAAGGTCAACAGCCTCGCGGGCGTCAAACTCCAGATACGGTGCACGCTCCGGGTTAAAACGCCCGTTTATCGCCAGCACTGGCCACAGCAGCTGCTGAGTCAGCGTTTCCGCCGACATCCATGCATCACCGACGAGGAGATCGTGACGGATTTCGTTATGCACATTTCCGAGCGCATTGGTTGACGATTTGCCGTCCGCCTGACTTGTCAACGTCCCGCCTAGAATGACCTTTGACTGTACCTTCTCGCACCAGCTCACCATATCCAGGAAAGGCGCACTCTGGCCTGCAGACGGAGAGACCAGAGAAATTTCAGCATTAGACGGAATGATGCCGCCGCCTTCGCGGGCCAGCATGCGGATACCGCGGAGCAGGTTCAGTCGCTCTTTGTCGGTCATGGAGGCATCATACTTACCGATTCGGAATGGCAGGCCGTAGAGGTTCAGGAACTGTGCCCAGTCGCGGGCAGACAGATTCTTGAACAGGTACGTCCAGACCAGCACGCGGAACAGGCCACTCTGCGCCACCGGGCCGGATTTGGACTTGTGCTTATGCACGATCCAGCCCACATCCCACAGCTCCTCGCCGCCCACGTCGCCCCGGTTCAGGCGGATACTGTCAAGGTCGTTCTGCGGCATGGTGAAGGCCCGCGCCGGTCGCTTGTGGAACGCTGACGGAAGCCAGAGTGATCCTTTGCGGCCCCATTCGATCTCGATGCACGAAAAGCCGTGGCCGATGGCATCCAGCATATCCATCAGCATCTCGCGGAAGCCCGGCAAATGGCGCAGCCACCAGTCGGCCTCCGCCGCGACTTTTTTTTCCGCCTCGGTCGCATCCGGGGGCGGTTTGACGGAAAACGGCAGCGTCAGCAGCGCACGCTTACGTTTTGACAGCTCGGCGAACAGGTGGCCGTCACGCTCTTCCATGTCGGTAAACAGGTCGCTCTGCGCCTGAATGTCGCCCTGTTCGGCAGCGCTGAACAGGGCATACACCCGCTGAATATCCAGCCCGGTAGACGGGTGACTGACGGTATCGCTGTAGAGAAAATCGTCACCAGCGCTCTGCATGGCCTGTGTGTTATCGCGGGAAAAAAAGCGTTTAAACGCGGTTTTAATATCCATTTACCATCCTCCAGACCCGAATCCGTCAGAGCCATAATCGTCGTCATCGTCATGCCTGCGGCGCGATGGAGAATCCGACTCCACCGCCTCCAGCTGGCTGACGGAAATAAATTCAAAGTTACCCACGCTGGTTGATGCGATGGCAAACAGCATATGCAGCGCATCCGGGCCGTCATCGTGGTCAGCCATCGGGAAATGCATCAGCTGTTCACGCAGCGTGGCGAGCGCACGGGCGATCAGAATGTGCTCGCTCTCCATAAAGGGCTGCAGGGACTCAATACGTCCGGCCTTGTCGGTGGAAGGGATCACCGAGCGGGCAGGAACGGGGACACCCGCCTTCAGGGATTCCTCTATCAGCGTCTCGCGCAGAAAGTCCTGGAACTGCACCGACTCAAACGCCCAGGCGACGCAGCCGAACTCGCGCTGCAGCTGGATAACATCGGTAATAATCTTTTTGGGGCGGCGTACGCGAATATCGGCGCGGACGACCTTCAGCACTTTTTTGATGAGGTGCCAGCCGCCAATCAGCAACGCGCTGGGGTCGTTGCCCCGGCTGTTGTGCTTGCCGAGCGACGGGTCGCAGGCACCGAAGTAAATCAGGTCAGGCTCCAGCTCCCGCCACTCATGGATACAGCCGTGGAAGATGGCATGCTCGCCGCTGACGGGGTCATTCTGGTATTCGGCATCGAAAGCGCGGGTACCTACGCGCACGCGGATCAACATCAGCGCCAGCAGTGGGCGAGCGGCCCAGGAAACGCGGGAGCCTGTCAGCAGCGCTTTTTCATGGCGGTTATAGAACGCCTTCGCAGCATTTTTACCCTTACCGCGCAGTACCGCTTCCCACTCATCCCATAGCGCCAGATTCTCTGGCCACGCGAGGATTGCCTGGAAACGCTTCGTGTTCCACAGCGGGTTTTTCATGGTGCGGGCCAGCACGGAATCGTAGTGCAGGATTGACCCGACGTAGATAACATCGAGCTTGACTCCGGCCCCGCCCAGCGGCAGCACCGTGCTGTTAAGCCACTTCTCCAGCTTGTCACGCTGCTTCGGCGTCACCACGTTCTCGTCGTTCTCAAGGTCATCGAGATGAACGAGATCAGGACGATACGCGCCGTGCTTACGACCACGCAGACTCTGCCCCTGGCCAGCGGATTCAATTTTGATGCCCGACGCAGTCAAAATGCAGCCGATACGCCACACGCGCCCCTGTCCACAGGCTTCCGGGAAGTCCAGCGCCAGACCGGCGTTATAGAGCAGCTCGGCCTTTATAACCTCCAGTGACTCCGCTGACTGAGCAGACGTGTCAAAGGCGATAATAATGAATTTCTTCAGTTCAAGGACGACGCACCACAGGTCAAACAGCTGCTGACCGAGGGTGGTTTTTGCCTCGCCGCGCGGGGCGGCAATAACGTCATTCTCGCTCTCAGGGCTGGTGACAATCTGCGGCAGGCGCTCATACAGATACTCGTGCAGCGCACTTGTTTCCGGGTGATGGAGGTGATGCTTAAAGTAGGTATTAACGAAGAAGCGAAACCCGGTCACCGGGTCACTGACCTGTGACCGGCGAGCCTGTATCGCCTCCGGGCTGCTGTCCAGACCACAGCTTGCGCTCTCAATGCGGTCGCGCAGCTCTCCCTGAATGCGGGCAATCTTCTCGCGAAAGGCTTTAAGAGATGATTTGGACGACACTAATCTGCCCTCAGCCCTGGCTGCGAGCAGCCAGGGCCGCTTCAATCTGTTCCAGCAACGCGGACTTTGCGTACCACACCGATTTGGCGTAGAGACCATCAGCCTGGTGAATTTCACCATCTTCGGTCTGTACCATCAGATAATCGCTCTGAACGTATACGCGTACGATGGTATCGGCCCGCACAGCATTGCGGTCGGTGAGCGCGATAAACTGGTTAACCGGCTTAATGACTTCAGCCATATTTTTTCTCCACTATCTGTTGAAACTCAGGTAACACGTCCAGAAAGCCCGCCATCAGCGCCGGGTGCTTATCGCTGAGAAAAGCCGCTAAATCTTCCACCACGCCCGCCGCGACGATCAGACGGTCCGTCTCCGGCAAAATGCGCTTACTGGCCGCTATCATTTTGTTAAAGCCGTCCTGCAGCTTCGCCAGCAGGCTGGCGTAATCATCGGCAGGCATTGCGGCCTGACCGTCTGCACCTTCACGGGCCTTGCGCAGCTGCTCCATCGCGTGCTTATGGTGTTCCAGGAACTCCAGCAGCAGGTCACGCGTGATATCCTCCGGCATGCCGGACGACAGGCGACGGGCCGCACGCTGTTTGTCCCAGTCGTCACCGCTCTCACGAGATTCCCGACGCCAGCGAATAACCGACGCCACACTGACCCCGTGCATCGGCCCCAGCACTTCGGGGGCGATCCCCTGCGCAATGTAATCGCGCCTGACGGCATCCCTGACCGCTTTCGGGTGCGCCATCAGCGGCCCCCAGTGGAATCGGTGCGGCGGTCTATACGGTCGTTCATGCGCTCAATCGACTGCTTAATTTCCGAGAGCATGGTCATAATCTGCTCCTGATCGCGGAGTGCATCTGATTTGAGCTGAAACACCGTGTACATCTGCCGGTTCTCTTCCCACAGGCGGTTAATTGTGGAGTGCAGATTCTTTATCCAGAAAGTAAAACCGAACGAAAAAACGCCCAGTAACGCGGTTTGCCAAAATTCCACAATGTGTCCTGCGTCCATTTATTGGTCCTCCTTGCCTGGCCAGAAAAATGCCTCAAGGGCGTAAAGTTTTGCTGCATTCGTCTGGCACCAGGCTCCGTAATCTGCTGCATGTCGCAACAGTGCATCCGGGGGTAGCCCCGATGAGCCACCGGCATATGCTGACGGTGCGGGCGGCATCGGGGCTACCGTGACCATCGCTCGCGGTGGTTTACTGTCCTGAACTATCACCGGCGCTGGCGTTACCACCACCGGCGTATCCGAGGGCTTTGGTGTAGAGCTGCAGGCTGTGAGGCCCAATCCCGTTATAACCACAGCCAGAAGTCTGCACGTCCTGATTGTCATCGCTGACCACCTTACTGATATTCAGTTGCAGCAGACTGCTGGTCTGCTTCAGCTCAAATTCTTTATCAGCCAGCTGCAGGGCGAGCCGGTCAGCCCGTTCACGCTGCTGGCGCTCGCCATCCCTTGCCTGCAGTAGGGCCTGCTGCCCGGCCTGTGCCAGTTGCTGGCGTTCATCCGCACGGGCTTTTTTCTCATTGGCCAGCGCCATATCGCCTTCTGCTTTCGCATCCTTGTGGCCGGAGTCATAGCCGGTGCTGTGCAGCCACCATCCCGCTCCGGCCAGCGCCGCGCAAAGCACGACGCCGGGTAAAAGACGGGTTAAAAGCCATTTAACTACGCTGCTCATCCTTGCCTCCCGCAGGCCGGGCAACAGGCACCTTCAGCTTCTGGTGAACCTGCACGCCTGCATGCGTTACCCAGGCACCGAGATACAGGCCCAGCGCGGCATCAGGCTGCCTGTCCATCACCACGCAGATAAGCAGCGCCAGCGAGCTGACAACCAGCGCGACCATTGTGGCGGCGTCGGTAGTGGACAAGCGCCCCTGCGGGTTGGTGACAAGTTCGCCCAGGCGGTTAAGGAGTGCCATCAGTACGATCCCCCGGAACATCACGCGGCTGTTGCCGGATATTGCGCAAAGGGAAGCTGAAAGTGCGGGCCATCCTTCAGCGTTTTCCAGTCGCCACCCCACTCAACGGGGATGGAAAGCTCAACTGAAGCCTGTTTGAACGCCTGCGCAATCTGCTGATAGAGCGGCATATCCCACGAAATATCACTACCGACATACGCCACCACGTCGACCGCATGCCCGGTAAGGTGGCGGCTGTTCATGGTCTGGCTGCTGCCCTGAGCGACCATCTGTTTCTGGCGTTCCTGAGAGCGGAGGCCTTCGGTGATACCAAAATCAACAGGAGACAGTTCAAGCGCACGGCGGGTCACTTTCACCAGGTCAGGGTGAACACCCTGCAGGCGGGACTCGCTGCGCTGACTGAAGCGGAAAGACGACATAAAAAAACCCTCACAAAGTTTGTGAGGGTTATTGTGATGGGTGGCGTAACTCAGGGCATGATACGGGGGTGAAGCGGTATGCCATCAGAACAGCGCCCCCTGTGCCGGGGGAGAGGTTGCCTGTCGGCGGCTTGCCACAATGGCCCAGGCACGGGTGTTACCGATGCCGTATTTGGGGCCGAGTACCGTGAGCGCCATGCGCAATGATTCGCCAGCGGCCAGCATGCTGTCAACCTCGGCGATAAAACAGCGGTTACGCCACTCGCGCAGCGCGTCAGCGCAACGTGGGATGACCAGTGAACTGTCACCGCCGAAACGCTTAACGAGCTGGCGGGTATTCTCATCGCCGATAACGTCCCGTAACATGGCCAGACGGCGTTCACCGGTGCCGCGCAGACCACGACCAACCGGGAAACAGGCACCGCCAAAACGCTCAATCAGCCGCTGCGTGGCAGGAAAACCTATCACATCGGCTATCTGACGGGCGGTATCCGGCAGCAGCGCTTCGAGGGATTCAAGATCAAACTCGCGCATATTACAGCCTCCCGTGACGCTTCGCGTCAACAATCAGCATCTGCATGACCCTGCGCACCTGATCGTCACTGAGCCACTCTACCGGCTTTTTCTCGCCCAGCATCCGCTCAATGACGCCATCAAGATAACCCCAGGGACGCCCGGCCTCGGCCAGCAGTGCCTCAATCTTCGACAGCATCCCCTTACGGCCTGCCGCCACGCGCGGACGGCGGCCCCAGGATGCAGAAGGGGTAAAACCAACAGTACGCATGTAGGTCACCACTTTTTCCAGCTCAGTCTCACTGCACTCACGGGCCGAGCGGTGCCCGGTCAGCCGGGCCAGCACATCGCGATAGGTCTCATCGTCCCAGCCCAGGCGAGATTTGCCGGTATGGACGATGCGGATAAGGTTGCGCTTCATGAGATTATCTCCTGGAGGTTTTCACAGAGACGGGTGGCTAAAGCAACTCAAACGATTTGTACTCCAGCGGGCATTCTTCACACAGAGCCGCCGCCTGATTAGCAGCCTCCAGAGCCGCACGCATCTCTGTATCAGCACGCCGAATTTTTTCCAGCAAGTTAGTGAATTCAGCAGAATCAACAGGCTCTGACAGGCAAGTGCGCAGCGCATCCGCCTTATCTGACAGGACGGTGAGATATGATCGCCTGACTGAGGCAGCATCCTGCGCCTGCCTTTTGAAAGCTGTATATTCACCAAGTTTTGAGTAGTTAATCATGGAAAATTCTCCGGGGCTTTAAACGAAAAAAGCCCCTCAATGAGGGGCTTTTCAGGGCTGATTCAAATTGTCACACCAGTACTTCAGGGGGGACATTGGATCACAGCCGGAGAGGATTGTCAATTCAGCGATGGCGGCGAATATGTTCGCGCAGCTCCCATGTGATCCATAAAACAATCACAATAAAGGCGCATGCAGAGAATATAGCTTTCATGATTTAGCATTACCCTTATCACTATTCTCAGACCAGTCAGTGGATTGCACCTTGACTTCAGTACCTGGTAAGTCTTCATGCTCAATAGGCTTCTGAGAATCGACGAACCAGACCATAACAGCAACCCAAAGAGTGGAGCCTATAAATAACAATGAGCAGTTAATTTGCTGGGAAATATCGTCAGCTGCATATTCACCGCAAGCTAACCCAATCAGAAGCAGAACCAACACAGCAACAGGCTTTTTACCGCGAACCCTCATTCCTAACATACCTTGCCTCCCTTATGCTTGTTATTTAGTACTGCGCCATCAACTGGCAGCCACCGCTCAACGTACTGCGAAATATCCCGCCCGGTATTGCGGCAAATCATGCCTGCGTAATCAACATCCAGATATGCCCAGACCAGCATTGGATAACCGTCACGCTGCAGCATTTCATCAACCTCGCACACTGCGCAGATCGCCTTACCTGCGCCGGTCTCATAAGCCGCGCTCAGTACGTTAGTGGGGATATCACTATTCCCCTCAACCCATTTATAAGACTTCAGCATTTTCAGTCCTCCCATTCGGCACCGCACCGCCAGTCAGTCATTAACTCTTTGATCTCACCAGACAGCGCATCAATGCGCTCGGCCTGATGTTCAAGCTCTGTCAGGAGGCAGGTGTCAAGCTCACCCCAGCACTCTGACATTTCCAGCAGATGCCGCGACATCGTGGCCAGGCGGCGCAGGTGCGCTCTTCCGGTTTTAACGTGCTCAGCATAGGGATTTGAACCCGCCATAATCATGTCCTCCCGATTGCCAGTGATGCGCTGGCCGCGCCGTTCACACCATGACTCAGCCTTGCATTCATACCGGACTCATAGCCCGCATGCACAGCGTCATCGCTGCCACCACGCGTATTACCGGCCTTGCGCAGTCTACTTTCACTGATGTCACCTTTGTTTCGGAGATGAGTCCGGTATGCTTCCATCAGCGTCTCTTCTTCTTCCCTTGGGTTGAATGCATCCAGCACCTGCCAGACACCATTCACCCAGCCCTCACAGAAGAGATCGGCCCTGGCCGTTTTGGTAGAGGTTTTAATGCCTTTACGAAGCGAGGCAATAAACTCTTTACGGGCTTTGATCATCTGTCGGGAAAGCACATCAAACGCATAGGCGGCAACCTCCGGGCGTGAACCCGGACCGTAGAACCGGACGCAACGACGTGAAACCAGCCTGCGCACGTCATAACGCCAGGTAAACAATGCCCGTACACCAAAAGACTGGCTGACAACCTGAACCAGATAGCCCATATAGTTAGGCGGCCTGCTGGCATCTGACGGCGCGCCCTTGCTGCAGGCTTCGCTGATGTCACAGAAACCTGCCTCAACTTCACTGATGTTATATTGACGCATCAGGCTTTGCGCCATGCTGATAGCGTTTGCCGCCTCATTGGCATTCGAGGTCTTGCGCGCAAGATTCAGCAGCTTCTTAATTTTGGCGAGATACTTTTCTTTATTCACCACACACCTCCATTTCATTAATACGCACAAAGTCATTAAAGGTCGTTTCGCAAAAGTGGCATTTCACAACGACCATCAATTGCTGCGGATCATACATTTCAGGCATGACTTTCAGCTCAAGCACCGCCGTGCGTTCACAGCAGGGACAAGCAGAATCAAGAAGAGCATTCTCAGGATTAATAATCACATCTGACTCCTCATTTACCCTTGCGGCAGAAAGCGATGACCCTTGCCACGGTCGACTCAAGCATCATGCAAACCCCGGATATCAATAACACCAGCCAGGTAAGGGGCCAGAGCAAAGAAAGGGTTACTAATGTGGTCTCACTGTCACCCTCATCATAGAAATGGCGAACAACCACCCAAAATGTGACAAGGCCAAATGCTATATAGGAAATGATCAAAAACCCCGTTCTTGTTTCCATAAATAACCTCTCAGCGAATTTTTGGCGTGAGCAGTCCCCTGACGGTTCACGCCATATTTAAATAATGATTAATGTCGGTTTAAATCAGACGGCTTTTATTTATGTCGGGGTCAGAGATTTAACATTTGCGAAATAAGGCTCCACGCTGATTTCGACCACCGTTGAGGATTTTAAATCACGCGCAACATCCACCGTTTTCACCACACTACCACCACGAAGTAACTTACAGGGTTGAAAGATAAAGTGGCTGCCTACCGGGTAACGTGCGTTAAACTCTTCAGCTTTCATGACATTCACCCCATGAACGCGACTCCGCATGCAGGCAAAACTTACGACGCATTTTCGCCCACCCCAGATTAACTGCCCTGCAGGGTGCTTGGGCTGCCTTCAGCCAGAGCGTAGCTGCGTCAGCATAACGACCCTCACGCTCAGCCCTGACAGCGCCGATGGCATAGCGCGCATACTGATTAACATGATTCACAGTGGCTGGATTGCGCATATCAGACCCCGGCAATATCGAGTGAGATCGGCACATACTGGTCACTGTCACCAACCCGCTCATAAATACGGACATAGCTTTTACTGCTGACAACCTGCACAGCCTCAGCCAGTGCATCCATTGCACTCAGCCAGCGCGGGTCAGTAATGCCGTGACGACGCAGCTGCAGTACGCGACCCGGATTGATCTCACCCTCTTTATCGGTGGTAAAGGCCCGGTCAATAATAGCCATCAACTCAGGGCGAGCATCCTGCGTCCAATCAGCCAGGCAGGCGTCAATAAGCTCTTTAGCCGCCTGAATACGCTCATCAAACGCAATTCTGTCCTGCATGGCACGCTGCACCTTGTAGCGGCCATCGTAGGTATACAGCGTAACGTTTCCTTTTTTGCCACCAATGGTGGCTCCGTACTGCTCAGCAGACAGATCAATCAGCGCCTGAATATCCGCGAAGGTATCCTGTTTAAAGTCACGCAGGGACTGACTCAGCGGAACGGCACGCGCAACGATGGCACGCACCAGCGCATCACGCTCTTTATCAACCGGCTTAACCAGACTTTCCGGCGTCAGGACGCCGCGTGAATCTTTCCAGTATCCTGCAGGGATTGTGTTTTCTTTGACTTCACTGGACATAATTACTTTCTCCATTAATATATTTCGCTTTCAGATGCACCTGATTAAATTCCGCCGCCAGCTTCACTGCATAATTAACGGTACTGGTGGCAATAATCACTTCAGATACGGTGTCATTATTGGGGTTGACTTTAATTTCCGGGTTAACCACAAAACCCGATTCATCATACTCAATGTCAATGTAAATTCTGACGCGCATAATCAGCCTCCCGCTCACGTCTCCGTTGGCATGCAGGGCAGTTACAACCATCTGCAACCTTTTCGAAATCTTTCACCGCAGCCTCAATTGCGGCAACTAATGCCACCAGGTGTGCATCTTCACGCGGTGAGCGCTTGCCCGTCACTTTGATATCAAATTCCATCCGCCCACGATGTTCAGTAATGAGCACTTCAAGTTTTGCCGACATAATTAACTCCAGATAACCGTACAGCCCTGAATAACTGATGTACGCACCCACTGGCGCACGCCACCCATAACCTCCAGCACTTCCTGTACCGGCCATAAACCGCCGCCGCATGGCGCAGTGGCATACACAACCGGCATCGCGCGATTACGTGCATAGCCTGTCACCCGGCCACCGAAAGAGTGAATCTCAACTTTTGCGCGTGAACGCTTACAAGCAATAACTGCTAAATCAGCCATATCTAATCCCTCAGTAAATAAATTAATGAATTAACATTCCGGCATAGCGCTCAATTAAGCCCACGCTGATACCCTGATTATTTATGCCGCTTGAGCGCACAACGCCCCGCGCCAGTTTAAACATGCGACGATAGTTGCCCTTTGAGTGCTTCAGGAAAGCCTCAACAACATCCCCGGATACGCTTTCACCGGCAGGCAGCAGGCTGGATAAAATCATTCTGAAGTCGCTGTGCGACTGGTCGTCTTTGTAAGTCGCAAGGTCCATCGCCATACCGACCCGGCTGTATAGCTGCGCATATTCGCCCCGCGATCCTTTGAGGTTAATCAGCAGGCGCGGCATACCCGCCAGCACAATCGACACCCCGGAACGGTCATGAATACGACGCAGAACCTCAAGCGCCCGGTAGGGCAGTAACTCAGCCTCATCAACCAGCACTATCCAGCCCGTACCAGTGAGCGCCTGAATACATTCCTCGCTCAGTTCGTGAATATTGCCGGTCTTTTTCACGCCCAGGCGGGACGACAACTCCTGCAGCAGCACCTTAGCGGTGTAGCCTGGGTCAGCTTCAATCAGGATCACGCCTTTGTTCTGCGCAACGTACTCGCGCAGGATCATACTTTTGCCCATGCCTGCCGGGCCGTATATCACGCCTATGTCACCATCCATGTGCGTGTTACTGATAAGCCCCAGCGCCAGCGTGGCCAGCTGAGTAGGAACAAACCGCTCCGTCACCGCGCGATGTTTAGCGCGATCCTCTTCGCGGCGGAAGAAATCGGCCAGCGCCGCCTCAACATTGCCGATATTGCCGTTGTAAACTCCCTTCAGGTACTGCGATATAACCGCCGTGCTCAGGCCGGTTTTAGTGGCCACCTTTTTCTGGGTGTAGCCAGTCCCCTCCAGTAACTGGATTAATTTTGCTTTAATATTCATTTAAAATTACCTCAACGGTGATTACCGGCTTTCTTTATATCCTGCTGATATTCGGATTCGAATAAATAAACTTTCTCAGGCTCTTTATTAATGACAGGTGCATTAATGAGGCTGAAATCAAAGTCCGGCTTATGCGCAATAACAGGCTGAATCTCTTCTTTCCTGCGGCGTACCTTGTCTTCTAGATTTTTAACGCTGTTTTTAACGCGTTTCTCTTTAAGCTGCTCGATACGTGCTTTCGGGAAGGCGTCCACTTTGTTGCCGTTCCAGATCGCATCACATATCAAGGAGCCATCCATGCGTCGCACAATCACGCTTTGCGGATCGTGAATGTCATAACAGACCCGGACCTCTTCACCCTCAACGCAGGCCAGCTCTGTGCTGAAATAAAGGTTGTTAAACAACCGTATCTCGCCGCGTCTGGCCGTACACACTTGCTCTGGCCGGAACATCTCATGCAGTTCAGAACGGGTCAGATACTGGATCTTTTCCTCTTCCTGCTTAATTACATGATTCCGGTAAGCCAGTGGTGACCAGTGCGTACCGCTGTCGCGTTTTGGCAGGCTGGTGTGCGGGCGGGTATTATGGCGCTCAATCTGGCGCTCAATTTCTGCGACCAGCTCCGGCATCGTTGGCACCTTGCGCATGGCTGACGCCTGGGCCTGATTAAGCACCTTGCCTTTCTCTATAGCATTGACCGCTGAATCCACCGCCTTACGGTATTTGCGTTGTGTTTCCCGGTCACCCGATTTACCCACCCAGGAACCGAAGGTCATCGCGGCGCGCTTCGGTATTTCCTGATTAAGACGCTCGATGATGCCGCGCCCCTGTGGATTACCCGGAATCCCGGTCGGGTGCTCAATACCCAGGCGGGAGAAAATACCTGTAATCTCAGCATCAAAAACCCGGTTTTTCTCACCGCCGCCATTATCGGAGTAATACATCAGTGGCAATCCATACTGTGAGATGCCATGACGTATCGCATCGCCTACGGCTATCTGGCTTTCTGACATCGCCAGACTCCACCCGACCACCACGCGGGTACGTGCATCAATAACGAGCGTGATCTCCGGCTTAAACGGCTTGCCCGTAACCGGATTGATCACCTCCATTTTCATGCCGTGGCCATCACCGACCCAGACACCATTAACAGGAAGCGCTGACCAGTCGCGCCGAACAAAAGGCAGATATTTTTTATATTCCGATCCCGTCACACGTCCGCGCTCACGCTCCGCCGCTGGGAGCTTATCCAGCGCATACCGTACCGTGTCGACCTTCGGCAGCATGGACAGCATGATTCCGTTACCGGCATGCTCTGACTGCCACCAGTGCTCAAAACGTTCGTAAGCCATCGTGACGGAGGGCTGGTTTGTGTCGCGCCAGAACCGCAGGAAATCAGGCATCCATGAATACTGGAAAACCTCTTTTTTACAGACCTTACCCGGCGCGAGGAGTGCCATACGCTCACCTACAGTATCGGCCGCCATCCAGCAGGATAACCATCGCTGAAGGGTGGGAGCGCTGATGCCTGCGCGGGTAGACCCCTTGCGTGCATTGGCAATCCCGGCTGCACGCTGCACATGATCGGGCAACGTACCGTCACGGGAACTCGCAGAAATGAAAGCTATAGCCTGCCTGCGCGTCATATTCAGCCCGCCATCCTGGCTTTTGCCCATCAGTCGCAGGACCTCCTGAACCAGCACCATACGCGCATCACCCACAGCCTTCTGATTCATGGTCAGGCTGCGCAACCCCTTTTCAAGCAGAGCCGGGCATTTTCGATACAGCCCCAGCACCTGCTGAACCTTTTCACCACCCGCCCTGGTAACCAGCCCACTCTTTGCAGCACTACCACAAACAGAAGTACCCGCAGAACGCTGTAATAACTGACGCGCAACACGCGCCCGGACAACATCCTGCGTAGCCTCCGGCAGGCAATCAATGTGATACTCAAAAGCCTTTGTACCTGCGCGACGGCGTACCATTTCAGGCAAACCTGCAGCACGCTTGTTCAGAGTGAATCTCAGCCCCTGAAGCGTACCCGGCAACCCCGGCAGGCCCATTAACTCATTCACTGTGACAAACATATCAGGACACCTTGCGCATATAGCTTTCAGTTTTATAACGGCTGGGCCAGATGAGTTCTGGTGACATACCGAGAGCGTCCGCAACAATTTGCTGCTGGGGCTTAGAAGGTGTACGCAAAACTGACTTCAATGATCCGGCTGAATACCCATTCCGGCGCCCAAGCTCAGCAAACGACAACCCGCGTTTGTGGATCTCCGCTTTGATGTCTTCAGGGTGCATATCGACATACAGTTCTTCTTTTCGATTCATCATTCAACTATCCTAAAAAGTTATCCCGAGGGATAAGCCACAGGTTCTCTCTTCGGATAAAAGTATTGATCCACATAATGATCATGTAAAGCAAAAACTTCACTTTCTTTGTGTCTTATTTGAATTGATAGGTGCAAAAAACTTGAAGGTTTTATAATTCAATGTCTTACGGGGAATGGAAAATGAGTGAGGGTAAAGAAAGCGAACTTTCTTTTGAGTCGGATGGAAAAGAAAGCTTCAAGCAGAGATTAAGAGAGCTGATAGGGTCCCGAAGTGTAAGGTCCGTAGCGCGCGCCTGGGGGCTTTCTTTCTCAACGCTCAACAACTACCTTAACAGGGGCACGGACCCCTCGCTTAGCGCCGTCAAGTCCATAGCAAAAGCTGAAGGTGTAAGCATCGACTGGCTTGCGTCAGGTGAAAATCGCACACAGATGAACTCTATTGAGATCAGAGCAACGAAGGGGATAGGTGAGATCAACTCAAGTGATAAGCTTTCGTCTGCATGGTTGATGGTGCTTGAATCTATTGAACCTCACGAGGCATTCAGCCTAATAAAACTCATTCACCGTAAGGGCATCGAAAGGGTTATCTCCGAACAAATAGAAGCAGTAACTGAGAGCCATTTAACATCAGTTGAGAAGGAGCTATTAAAGCTTCCCAAAGAAGAAAAAGAGCGCCTAATGGCGTTACACGAAGCCAAAAAAGGGGCATCTGAGGGAGGTGAGGTAGGCAACACCGTAAGCCCAGCGTCTGATCAGAGGCAGGCTAGCTAGTTGAGCATAGGCTGGTACTAATCAGTTTTTAATAGTTTTGGCTTATGCTTAATTTGACTTAAGCCAAGCGAGTGGCGGGTTTTTCAAAATCGGTTTAAACACCTTTCAAACCTGGGCAGTCTGAAATCATTCCTGTATCAAATACCGTTCAGAAAAATCACTTTTCAGTCATTTTTCCTTGACGAGTATCAAACCCAACTTTTCACCCAAAGCCGCGCCAGTAAAGGCCTGACGGCTTGTCAGAGGTATGCTCGATCAGTATCAAAATGATTACCACCCCATACGGCCGGGCAGAAATTATCGCCTTCCTGCAGCAAAAATGGCAGCGGGAGCAGCAGTATCGGCTGATTAAAGAGTTGTGGAGTTTTGACCAGAACCGGATTGCGGTGCGGTTCGCCTATGAATGGCAT
>Ga0302348_1000266_pt1 | contig 31682 bp, 26 predicted proteins | sample PhySR1_FD_202177 | JGI IMG/M metagenome (GOLD analysis project Ga0302348, IMG submission 202177) | Leaf surface microbial communities from sunflower plants in UC Gill Tract Community Farm, Albany, California, United States - DLSL S.R1... | ecosystem: Host-associated > Plants > Phyllosphere >...
TCTTCGCGCTGTACTGGGTGCTGGTGGAATCGGTGGAACTGCGCCAGGCCCCGTGGCTGGGCTGGATCCAGGATCTGACCGCACGTGACCCGTACTTCATCCTGCCGGTGATCAACGTGGCGGTGATGTGGGCCACCCAGAAGCTGACCCCGGCACCGGGCATGGACCCGATGCAGGCCAAGATGATGCAGCTGATGCCGCTGGTGTTCGGCGTCATGATGGCCTTCATGCCGTCCGGTCTGGTGCTGTACTGGGTCGTCAACGGTGGCCTGGGCCTGCTCCAGCAGTGGTGGATGACCAAGCGTCATGGCAGCGATCCGCTGCCGGTCGTCACCGCCAAGAAGTAAGCCACACAGGAGACCCGCCGCAAGGCGGGTTTCCTGCATCTGCGGTCCGGCCAACCGTGCGGTCCGTAGAATGCCCCCTGATTCCCCGCACCCTGCAGTGAGCCCGACATGACCCATGCCCCCGACACCATCGTGGCCATCGCCACCGCGCCCGGCGCTGGCGGCGTCGGCATGCTGCGGCTGTCCGGCCCGCAGGCGCGGCCCATCGCCGAGGCGATCGGCGTGCGCGCGATGCAGCCACGGCATGCACACTACGCGCGCTTCCGCGATGCGGGCGACGAGGTGATCGACGACGGCATCGCGCTGTGGTTCCCGGCGCCGAACAGCTTCACCGGCGAAGAGGTGGTGGAACTGCAGGGGCACGGCAGCCCGGTGGTGCTGCAGCAGCTGGTCGCGCGCTGCATTGCCTTGGGCGCACGCCAGGCACGACCCGGTGAGTTCAGCGAGCGCGCCTTCCTCAACGGCAAGCTCGACCTGGCCCAGGCCGAAGCCATCGCCGACCTGATCGCCGCCAGCGACACCCGCGCAGCGCGCGCGGCCCGCCGCTCGCTGGACGGCGTGTTCTCGCGCCGTGTGGACGAGGTCGCAGAACAGCTTGTTCTGCTGCGGATCCACGTGGAGGCGGCGATCGACTTCGCCGACGAACCGCTCGATACCCTCGGCGGCGCGCAGGTCCGCAGTGGTCTGGTCACCGCCCTGCAGGCGTTGATCCGGCTCCGCGAGGATGCCGAACGCGGCCGCAAACTGCGCGACGGCCTGCACGCCGTGCTGGTCGGGCCGCCGAACGCCGGCAAGAGTTCGTTGCTCAATGCGCTGGCCGGCAGTGAACGGGCGATCGTCACCGACATCGCCGGGACCACCCGCGACACCCTGCGCGAGACCATCCGCATCGACGGTCTTGAGCTCACGCTGGTCGACACCGCCGGCCTGCGCGACGGCGGCGACGCGATCGAGCGCGAGGGCATGCGCCGGGCGCGCGTGGAGATGCAGCGCACCGACCTGGCCATCGTGGTGGTCGATGCACGCGATCCGCAGGCCGGCCGCGACGCGGTGGGCGACAGCATCGACGATGTGCCGCAGCAGCTGTGGATCCACAACAAGAGCGATCTGCTGGCCGCGATGCCGTCCGACGCTCGTGCAGACGTGGTGCATGTCTCGGCCGCGACCGGCCTCGGCCTGGATCAGCTGCACGCACGCCTGCGCGCGCTGGCCAGCGGCAGTGCCGGCGACAGCGTGGACGGTGAGTTCTCCGCGCGCGCCCGCCACGTCGAGGCGATCAGCCAGGGCATCGGCCATGCCGAGCGCGCCGAATCGGAGCTGGTCCACGAGCATCTGGAGCTGGCGGCGGAGGAACTGCGCCTGGCCCATGAGGCGCTGGGCGAGATTACCGGGCGGATGAGCGCCGATGACCTGCTGGGGCGGATTTTCTCGAGCTTCTGTATCGGGAAGTAGGCACGCGGCCTTTCTTCGCGCTGTCACAGCCTTGCAGCAGACTGACCGGGTTCTTTATCGACAGGGGTTTGCAGTGTCCAAGCAGTTGTGGGGAGGTGTGTTGCTGGTGTCGCTGGCCGTGGCACCATCGGTGGCCATGAGCGCTGAATCGTCTTCCTCCACGCCGGCCAGGGCCGCCGTCTACGGCCACCGCGGCGCCAGTGCGCTGCTGCCCGAGCACACGCTCGCCGCGTACGCGCAGGCCATCGCCGATGGCGCCGACTACATCGAGCCGGACCTGGTGATGACCAAGGACGGCGTGCTGGTATCGCGGCACGAGAACGAGATCGGCGGCACCACCGATGTGGCCGCGCACCCCGAGTTCGCCAGCCGCAAGACCGTCAAGACCATCGACGGCGAGCGCATCGAAGGCTGGTTCACCGAAGACTTCAGCCTGGCCGAACTGAAGACGCTGTACGCCCGCGAGCGCCTGCCGCAGCTGCGCAGCACCGCGTTCGACGGCCAGTTCCGCATCGCCACGCTGGACGAAATCATCGCCTTCCTGGTGCAGCAGGCCGGCCGCGCCAACCGCGGCATCGGGCTGGTGCCCGAGATCAAACACGGCACCTACTTCAAGGGCATCGGCCTGCCGATGGAAGACAAGGTGCTGGCCACGCTGCAGGGCAACGCCTATACCCGCGTGGCGCCGGTGACGATCCAGTCCTTCGAGGTCGGCAACCTGCGTTACCTGCGCGGCAAGCTCGGCCGCGACAGCAATATCCGCCTGCTGCAGCTGCTCGGCGATCCCAAGCAGCAGCCCGGTGATGTACTCGCGGCCAAGGGCAGCCAGCGCTATGCCGACCTGATCACCCCGGCCGGGCTGCGCGACGTGGTCACCTACGCCGACGGCATCGGCCCAAGCCTGCGCATGGTCATTCCGCTGGACGCGCAGGGGAAGCTCGGCACCCCGACTTCCCTGGTGCGTGATGCGCATGCGGCCGGCTTGATGGTGGTGCCGTATACGTTCCGGCCGGAAAACTACTTCCAGGCCGCGGAGTTCCGCAGCGGCGAGCCGAATGCCCGCAACGCGGAAGGTTCGGTCGCCGAGATGCGGGCCTATCTGGCCACCGGCATCGATGCCTTCTTCACCGATGACCCGGCGCTGGGCAGGCGTGCGGTGGATGGGGATGGCGCACCGGCGAGCCGGTAGGTACCGACCGTTGGTCGGTACGCTCGTGATCGGCGCGATATCGGAATGTCCGGCGCACGGCAGCCACGCATGGCGTGGCTCTTATCTCTTGCCGATCTGTCACTTTAGGTGCCGAGAGCCCGGCGTGGGCGACCGTGTGGCTCTAGGTCTTGCGACCGCTGGGTAGCTTGGGTCCCCACGCCGGTTTCTCCCTGATCCGCCCGAACAGTTGATCGAGTTGGCGCTCGGACTGATAAGACTGGGCAAGCGGGGGGAGCTCTCGACCCTGTCAGCCTAGCGGAGTTCTGCCATGTATGGGATCGGGATCGATGTAAGTCAGGCCACGCTGGATGTGGCCGTCCATGAACAGGCGTTTCGCCAATTCAGCAACGACAAGCGCGGCTTTGTGCGGCTGATTCAGTGGCTGAAACAATGGCCCATCACGCAGGTCGTGCTGGAAGCCAGCGGCGGGTACGAGCGTGCCGCACTGGAGGCTTTGCACGAGGCTGGGCTTCCGATGGTCCGCATCAATCCTGCTCGGGCCCGCCGCTTCGCCCAAGCCACGGGACGTGCTGCCAAAACCGATCGACTCGACGCAGCCGTGCTGGCGCAGATGGCCCAACTCCTGCCGCTCACCCGCTACGTGCCACCGGCGCCCTGGCAGCGGCGGTTGGCCGAATTTGCGGAGTGCCGTCGTCATCTGGTGCAGATGCGCGTCAGCGAGATGCAGCGCTTGCGGCAGCTGACCGATCCAGTCCTGATCACGATCAAGCAGCGCCATCTTGCCCAGCTGTCCGAAGACCTTAAACAGCTGGACAAGGCCATTGCCGAGCAGCTCGCTGTGCAGCCCGGCTGGAAGAACATCGGAACGCTCAAAGGCGCTGGGCCGATCCTGGTCAGCACCTTGGCCTGCGAACTGCCGGAGCTGGGAACACTGGGGAGCAAGGCCATTGCTTCGCTGGTCGGCCTGGCGCCCATGAACCGCGAGAGCGGTACCTGGCAGGGCAAGCGCAGCATCACCGGGGGCCGGGCCGTAGTGCGCGAAGCGCTCTACATGGCGGCGCTAACGGCCATCCGTTACGAGCCCAGGCTACGTGACTTTTACGCGACCTTGAAAGCCAAAGGCAAGGCGAGCAAGGTGGCGCTGGTAGCGGTCATGCGCAAGATGCTGGTCATCCTCAACGCCCGCAAGCGGGACGCCGAGGCCGCGTTGGTCTGCACCTGATAAGACAGTTGCTACCCCGGCATGCCATCAGATGGCGTCGCCGGTCAATCCAGCGATGACCCTTCATCGCGCCGCCGGAACGGCAGCACCACGAAGTCGCGGCCCTCGCGCGGTTGCCACAGCACCGGCACGCGGGTCGGGGAGGGCGGCTCCAGATCGGCGTCGCGCGCTGCCTCGATGTCGTCCTCTTCCTCATCCTCCCAGCTGTAGCGTTTGCGCGGCGCCATCGGGTCGGAGAGGCGGAACAGCAGCGCGCTGATGATGCCGGCAAAGGCACCGCCCATATGCGATTGCCAGGACACGCCCGGCTCGTGCGGCAGGATGGTCAGCAGCATGCTGCCGTAGAACAGGAAGGCGATCAGCCCGGCAGCGATCGCTGGCCGGTCGCGGCGCAGCAGGCCGAGCACGAACACCAGGAACATCAGGCCGTGGGTGATGCCACTGGCGCCCAGATGGCGGCTGCCCAGATCGCCGAGCAACCAGGCACCCAGGCCCGAGCCGAGCCACAGCAGGGGCAGCGCGCGCAGCGTTGCTTTGGGATACACGCTGCCGGCCAAGGTGCCGAGGATCAGCAGGGCTGCCGCGTTGGCACCCAGATGCTGGATCGAGCCGTGCAGCAGCGGTGCACCGAGAATGCCGAGCAGGCCGGCCTTGTCCAGCGGGGCCACGGCCCACGGACGCCAGTCGAAGTGGCCCTGGGCGGTATACACCGCGACCAGCAGCACCACGAAGGCCAGGCTCAGGTTGAACGCCCGCAGTACACCACCACGGTCGTTGCGGGACGGAACCGGCGGCGCGCCGGTGGGCTGGGGCAGGTTGGCGTTCATACCCTTAGGGATGGCGTCGCCCCGGATGAACACAAGGGCAACGTCGTGGGAGAGAGAGGTACCGCCTGCGGGACAATCCCGCAGGCGGCACGGTCGGTCAGGCGTGGCCGCCTTCTTTCGGCGGGTTCTTCAGGCTCAACACCACGGTCGCGGCGATGATCACCGCCACCACGCCCAGCGAAATCGGGGTGGGGATCTTGAAGAGGTCGATCAGCATCATCTTGATGCCGATGAAGGCCAGCACCAGGGCCAGGCCGTACGGCAACAGGTGGAAGCGATCGGCCATGCCGGCCAGCAGGAAGAACATCGCGCGCAGGCCCAGCACCGCGAAGACGTTGGAGGTCAGCACGATGAACGGGTCGGTGGTGATGGCAAAGATCGCCGGGATGCTGTCCACCGCGAAGATCACGTCGGTGACCGCGATCAGGATCAGCACCACGAACAGCGGCGTGAACCAGCGCTTGCCATCGCGCATGACGCTCATGGCGTTGCCGGCATAGTCGGGCAGCAGGCGCAGGTGCTTGCGCATCCAGCGCAGGGCGGGGTTGGTCTCAAGATCCGGCTCGCTGCCGGCCGAGAACCACATCTTCCAGCCGGTGAAGAGCAGGAACGCGCCGAACACGTAGAGCAGCCAGTGGAACTTGGTCAGCAGCACGCTGCCGGCGAAGATCATGATCGTACGCAGCACGATCGCGCCCAGGATGCCGATGATCAATACCTTCTGACGCTGTTCCTCGGGCACTGCGAAGTAGCCCATGATCATCAGGAACACGAAGATGTTGTCCACCGCCAGGGCTTTCTCGACCAGGTAACCGGTCAGGAACTCCAGGCCGACCTTGTTGGCCACCACCTGGCCGGCAGTCTCGTTCAGGTAATACCAGAGGCCACCGTTGAAGGCCAGGGCCAGGGCGACCCAGCCGATGGACCACCACAGGGCCTCCTTGAAGGTGACCTTGTGGGGGCCGCCGTGTCGCATCAGGACGAGGTCGACCAGCAGCGCGATGATCACCACCGCGCCGAAGCCGCCCCACAACCACACATTACCGATCGTCTGCATTGGGTTTATCCGTTGGAAAAATAGATTGCCTCAAGCCGGATGGCGAGGATCTGCAACGGAGGATCGGGGGGATCCAGGGACAGAGCTTCGCCATACGGCGAAGGTCTCGCTCGCAGTCCCGATGGGTGGGACTGCCGTTGCACCGGAGCCTGCGGGCTCGAATTGACGGCGACAACGTCTGGGAGCTACTCCCCTTCTGGGGCCGATTCTGCGGGGTGCCGGGGCCGGCGTCAAATCCTTTCCATGCCCCGGTGCGGCTGAACGAAACGCCCCAACCGGTAGTGACGGCCGCTGGCCATCAACCACGTAGCGGCCGGGTTTAGCGCGCTGACGGCCAGCGGCCGTCACTACCAGAGCGCCAGCGGCGTCGCTCCCAGCGCCGAGGGCTGCAGGCTTCCCGTTTACAATACGCCCATGAATACCCCTGCCCCCGTTGTCCGCCTCAAGAACGCCTGGCGCTCCAGCCACCCGTGGATCTTCCAGAAACTGGTCGAAAAGCCGGCCGTCCGTCCCAAACCCGGTGCCATCGTCGACGTCGTCGGCGTGGACGGAGAGTGGATCGGGCGTGGCTTCTACAACGGTCATTCGCGCATTGCCGTGCGCATCCTGGAGACCGATCAGGGCATCCCGGTCGACGCCGGCTGGTTCTCGCGCAAGATCGCCCAGGCGGTGTCGCTGCGCCGTGAGGTGCTCAAGCTGGACGAGATCTCCGATGCCTGGCGCGTGGTCCACAGCGAAGGTGACGGTCTGTCCGGCCTGGTCGTGGATCGCTATGGCGACCTGGTCGTGGTCGAATTCTTCGCCGCCGGCATGTTCCGCCACCGCGAGTGGGTGTATGAAGCCCTGCGCGAACAATTCCCGGGCTGCCGTTTCCACAGCTTCGCCGACGAACACGTGCAGAAGCAGGAAAGCTTCGACTTCCACGGCAACACCACCACCGAAGCCTCGGTGATCACCGAGTACGGCGTGAAGTTCCGCGCCGACCCGGCCGGTGCGCACAAGACCGGCTTCTTCGCCGATCAGCGTGAGAACCGCCAATGGCTGAGCCAGCAGGTGGAAGGCAAGACCGTGCTGGACCTGTGCTGCAACACCGGTGGCTTTGCGGTGTACGCCGCCGCGCGCGGCGCGGCCGAGGTGGTCGGCATCGACATCGATGAAGACGTGATCGCCATCGCCAAGGGCAACGCCAAGCTCAACAACGTGCGCCCGAAGTTCATCCAGTCCGACATCTTCCCGTGGCTGCGCGATGCTTCCAACCGCGGCGAGCAGTTCGACGTGGTGATCCTCGACCCGGCCAAGATGACCCGCGACCGCGACCAGGTCATCACCGCGCTGAAGAAGTATCTGGACATGAACAAGCTGGCACTGGGGGTGGTCAAGCCCGGTGGCCTGCTCGCCACGTTCTCGTGCACCGGCCTGGTGGCCGAAGATCAGTTCCTGGACATGCTGCGCCGCGCCGCCTTCTACGCCGGCCGCACCATCCAGATCCTGAAGGTGGCCGGCGCCGGTCCGGATCACCCGTTCATGGCCCACGTGCAGGAATCGCGGTATCTCAAGGCGGTGTTCTGCCGCGTGGTGGATTGAGGTCTGACCGGGCCAGACCCGTTGAACCCGGGACCGTAGAGCCACGCCATGCGTGGCTTCGCGGGCCAGATCAAGCCCAGCCACGCATGGCGTGGCTCTACAACCCAAGGTGAGGCGTCATGACGTTGCGCAGTCTGTCTTTGCTGGTCTCGCTGGCGTTGTGCACGCCACTGGCCGCCCACGCGGTCGACTTCACCCCGCAGGAACTGGCCAGGGCGTCCACGCTGCAGCAGCGGCTGCTCACCCTGGACAGCCATCTGGATACGCCGGCCAACTTCCACCGCGCCGGCTTCGACATCACCCAGCGGCACGACCACAACGCACTGTCGCAGGTGGACTACCCGCGCATGGTCGAAGGCGCGCTCGACGGCGGCTTCTGGGCGATCTACACCGATCAGGGCGACCGCAGCGCGCAGGCGCACCAGCATGACCGCGATGCCGGCCTGCTGCGGCTGACCGAGATCCGCGAGATGCTCGCCGCGCATCCGGACACCTTCCAGCTCGCGCTGACCGCCGCCGATGCCGCGCGCATCAAGGCCGCCGGCAAGCGCGTGGTCTACATCAGCATGGAGAACGCCAGCCCGCTGGTCGACGATCCCACGCTGCTCAGCTACTACCACCTGGCCGGCCTGCGCCTGCTCAGCACGGTGCATTTCGCCAACAACGAGTTCGCCGATTCGGCCACCGATCCCAAGGGCGCCGAGTGGAAGGGCCTGAGTCCGGCCGGCAAGGCGCTGGTGGATGAAGCGGTGCGGCTGGGCATCGTGATCGATCAGTCGCATGCCGCCGATGCGGTGTTCGATGATCTGATCGAGCGCATGCCGGTGCCGTTCGTGCTCTCGCACAGCTCGGCCAAGGCGATCTACAACCATCCGCGCAACCTCGACGATGCGCGTCTGAAGCGGCTGGCCAAGGCCGGCGGCGTGATCCAGGTCAACGCCTATGGTGGTTATCTGATCGACACCGCCAAGAGTGAGGCGCGCAAGGCGGCCGAGACGGCGCTGATGGCGCAGCTGGGCACCGATTACGACGGCATGAGCATCCAGCAGGGTGTCGCGCTGAAGAAGGGATTGGAGGAAATCGACCAGCGCATTCCGCTGCGCAAGGCCACGCTCGACGATTTCTTCGCGCATTTCGAGCACATCCTCACGGTGGTCGGCCCCGAACACGTGGGCATCGGGCTGGACTGGGATGGCGGCGGCGGCCTGGCCGATCTGCCCGACGTGAGCCAGCTGCCGAAGATCACCGCGTGGCTGCTGCGCAAGGGCTACAGCGAGAAACAGATCGCCGGTATCTGGGGCGGCAACCTGCTGCGCGTCATGCAGCAGGCGCAGGATCACGCGGCCAAGGTCGCCGCCGCCAAACGCTGAGGCCAGTGGCGCGTCGCGCGCTGCCCGGCAGGGCGGTGTCACCGGTGCCAACAACGAAAAAGGCAGGCCCTGGGCCTGCCTTTTTCACCCCCGCTCATCGCCGGCCCGGTGGCCGGCGCGATAGCTCAGCGTTTGCCCAGGACCGCATTGCGACGCCCGTAGGCGAAGTAGGCGATCAGGCCCAGAACGTTCCACGCCAGGAAGTACAACTGCGTGGTGCTCGGCAGGCTGAAGAACAGGTACACACAGCCGATCACCGCCAGCGGGCCGACCACGTACGCCAGCGGCGTGCGGAACTTGCGCACGCGGTTCGGCTCGCGCTTGCGCAGCACCACCAGGCACAGGCCCACCGCGGTGAACGCGGCCAGCGTGCCGGCGTTGGCCAGCGCGGCGATCTCGTCCAGACGTGCCACGCCGGCCAGCGCGGCCACCAGCACCGCGGTGAACAGCGTGGTGGCGACCGGCGTGCCGGTGCGCGCGCTGACCTTGGAAAGACCGCGCGGCAGCAGGCCATCGCGCGACATGACGAAGAAGATGCGGCTCTGGCCGTACAGGAAGGCCAGCAGCACGGTCGGCAGCGCGATCACGGCGGCAGCGCCGATCCACTTGGCCGCACCCGGGCTGCCCAGCTCGCGCAGGATCAGCGCCAGCGGCTCGGCGCTCTGGCCGAAGATCGTGTAGCTCATCGCACCCACGGCGGCCAGCGCCACCAGCACGTAGATGATGGTGCAACCGACCATCGAGCCGATGATGCCGATCGCCAGGTCGCGCTCGGGCTTCTTGGTTTCTTCAGCGGCGGTGGAGATCGCATCGAAGCCGTAGAACGCGAAGAAGATGATCGCGGCGGCCGCCATCACCCCGCGTTCCACGCCATCGGCGCCCAGCGACTTGACGAAGCCGAACGGCATGAACGGCTCCATGTGGCCGGTATCGAAGTGCGGCAGGGCGATCGCCACGAACACGGTCAGCGCGATGATCTTGATCACCACCAGGACTGCGTTGAGGGTCGCGCTTTCCTTGGTGCCGGCCATCAGCATGCCGGCCACCAGGAAGGTGATCAGCACCGCCGGCAGGTTGATGAAGCCGCCTTCCACGTGGGGGCCGGCGGTCAGCATCAAGGGCAGGTCGATCCCGAAGCCGTGCAGGAAGCCGACCGCGTAGCCGGACCACCCGACCGCGACCGTGCTCACCACCAGCGAGTACTCCAGGATCAGGCTCCAGCCGACCACCCAGGCCACCACCTCGCCCAGGGCGGTGTAGCTGTAGGTGTAGGCGCTGCCAGCGGCCGGCATCATCGTCGACAGCTCGGCATAGGACAGGGCCGCGCAGGCGCAGACCGCGCCGGCGATGGCGAAGGAAATCAGCACCGCGGGGCCGGCCAGGTTCGCGCCGACACCGATCAGGGTGTAGATGCCGGTGCCGACGATGGCGCCGATGCCCAGCGCGATCAGGTGCGGCCAACTCAGGGTCGGGATCAGTTGCCTGCCGGCTTCATGGACGGTGACAGTGTCTAGGGACTTGCGCCGGAGCAATGACATGGGGCCTCGCGGTGGATGACTGTGAACGACAAGTCTGCGAGTTTTACCGAACGCGGCGCAGCATTACTACTGCCAAGCGTCGTAAGCGGCTGCACGGCCCGCATGACTGAGGCGAAGGTGACGAAACCGGCACAAAGGCCGGACGCTCATTCCCAGTGGCAGCCCGTGTCGGTCATCGCACCGACGTCTTCACCGAACACGGTCTGCTGGCCCGTCCGCGCGTTGGTGTAGGAGAAGCCATAGATGCGCGCGCCCTGGGTGCTGATCGCATAGTGGCCGATGACCTTGCCGTCCAGGTGCTCGTCCCACACCGTATCGAACTGCCAAGGGCGATCCTCGGCCAGTACGGTGCTCTCCTGCGAGGCCAGGGTCAGCCGCAGCCACGCGGTCTTGCCGGCGTAACGCACATGGCTGACCCGCTCACCGTCGGCAGTGCCCTCGGGGAGTTTCCATTCAAGGTGGATCTGTTGGCGGCTGCCGCCGGTCAGGCAGCGGATCTCATCGGCGTGTGCCGGCGCGATGGCCAGCAGCAGCAACAGCGGGGCGAGCCAGCGCATGGGGGCAGGGTCCATCCAGACAGAAAGAGGGCCACTGTCCTCCCCCGCGCACGCTGTCGGCAGCCTCGGCCGGATCGAGCATGCCGATCCGGCCGGTGGAGGTCAGCGGTTCAACGTCGCCATGGCCGCAGGGGCATAACGCGGGCCGGCGGCGGCATGGGCCGGGAAGATCGCATCGATCCGGGCCAGCGCGTCGGCGCTCAGCTGCACCTGCAGCGCGCCGAGGTTCTCTTCCAGATAGGCCAGCCGCTTGGTGCCCGGGATCGGCACCAGGTCTTCGCCCTGCGCCAGCACCCAGGCCAGGGCCAGCTGCCCGGGGCTCACGCCCTGGGTCTTGGCCATCGCGGTGACCGCGTCGACCAGCGCCAGGTTGCGGTCGAAGTTCTCGCCCTGGAAACGCGGCGATTGGCGGCGGTAGTCATCGGCGTCGAAATCGGCCGGGCTGCGGATCGCGCCGGTCAGGAAGCCACGGCCCAGCGGCGAGTAGGGCACGAAGCCGATGCCGAGCTCGCGCACCGTCGCCAGCACACCGTTGGCTTCCGGATCGCGCGACCACAGCGAGTACTCGGTCTGCACCGCGGTGATCGGATGCACCGCATGGGCGCGGCGGATCGTGCTTGCCGAGGCTTCGGAGAGGCCGAGGAAGCGCACCTTGCCCTGTTCGACCAGCCGCGCCATCGCCCCCACGGTGTCCTCGATCGGCACCGTGCCGTCCACGCGGTGCTGGTAGTACAGGTCGATGTGGTCCACGCCCAGCCGCTGCAGGCTGGCCTCGCAGGCGGCGATCACGTACTCGGGGCGGCCATCGACGCTGCGCGCGGCGGTGTCGCTCGGCTCCAGCCTGATCCCGAACTTGGTGGCGAGGAACACCTGGTCGCGGCGGCCGGCGATCGCCTTGCCGACCAGCACCTCGTTGGTGTGCGGGCCGTACATGTCGGCGGTGTCGAGCAGGGTGACGCCGCGTTCCAGCGCGCGGTGGATGACCGCGATCGCGTCGGCATCGCTGCCGCGGCCGCCATAGAAGGCGCTCATGCCCATGCAGCCCAGGCCGAGCGCGGAAACGGTGGGGCCATCACGGCCAAGGGTGCGGGTCTGCATGAAGTACTCCGGGGAAGGGAAGGAACAGGACCAGCATCCTCCTGCGGACTATGTGGATAAACTGGCCGCTCCTGCATCATCTTTGAAGCAAGCCTTCACAATGAGCGCTCAGCATCCCCTGCCCGCCGTGGTTGCCTTCGCCCGCGTTGCGCACCATGCCAGCTTCACCCGGGCCGCCGACGAGCTGGGCGTATCGCCCTCGGCGCTCTCGCAGACGGTGCGCGCGCTGGAGGCCCACCTTGGCGTGCGGCTGCTGCACCGGACCACGCGCCGGGTCGGCCTGACCGAGCAGGGTGCACGCTTCCTGGCGCAGGTACGCGAGGGCCTGGCCCGGATCGACGCCGCGTTCGACGACCTGGACCAGGTGCGCGATGTCCCCGCCGGCAAGCTGCGCATCAACGTGCCGCGGATCGCTGCCGAACTGCTGGTGCTGCCGCACCTGCCCGGCTTCCTGGCGCGTTATCCACAGATCGAGGTGGAGCTGTTCGTGGAAACCGCGCTGACCGATCTGGTCGCCGGCGGCTTCGACGCGGGGATCCGCTTGGGCGAAAGCCTGGCCCGCGGCATGATCGCGGTGCCGATCGGGCCGCTGGAACGCCAGGTGGTGGTGGCCACGCCGGACTATCTGGCCATGCACGGCGTGCCCGCGACCCCGGCCGACCTGGTCGCGCACGAGTGCATCGTGCACCGGCTCAGCACCGGCCGGCGGATGGCGTGGGAGTTCACCGGCGAGGGTCGCGATTTCGAGGTCGAGGTGGCGGGCCGGCTGGTGTTCAACGACGCCGGGCTGATCCATGCCGCCGTCACCCGGGGCATTGGCCTGGCCCAGGGGTTCGAGGCGCTGTACGCCGGCGACGTGGCGGCCGGCCGGCTGCAGTGCGTGCTGCAGGACTGGCAGCAGCCGTTCGCCGGTTTCCACCTTTACTACCCGGCACGTGAGCAGATGGCGCCCAAGCTGCGGGTGTTCATCGACCACCTGCGTGAGGCGATGCGGCGCTGACGCGCGCGGCTGGGCCGGTGCCGGGCAGCAGGGCGCGTGCCCAGTCTGCCTGCGGTGGATGGCCCTGTGGATAGATCACCTGCGCATCCCCGGGGAAGCGCTTGCAGCACAACACGCCGTCGGCATCGAACAGACGCCAGCCCTGCGCCGCCGCTTCGGCCTCGGCGATGCGATGGCGCAGCCCGAGCACCAGGCTGGCGTGGCAGTCGAACAGGCACGTACGCAGATCGATCCGGTCCAGCGGCTGAAGCCCCGCGACGATGCGGGTCACGGCGGGATGGGCCAGATCGATGCGCCGGGTGTGCATGCCGAGCAGGCGCTCGTCATGACCGCTCAGGTGCTGCACGAAGTAGACAGGTGGCGGCATGGGTCCCCGCAGTGTTGCGCACGCGCCGGTGAGGCGACGTTGGACGATGGCGCCGATTGGACACCTCGCCGGTACGCAGGGGAATCTCAATGTTTGAATGAAAACCGAGCGTCGCGATGATGCTGCCTATCCGCGGCCGAACGCGACGCGCGCTGTCGTCGTGCACCACGCTTGCGTGCAAGGGCTCAGCCGCTCACGCCCAGCCGCACACCGAACCCGACCAGGAACACCCCCGCCACGCGCCTCAGCCAAAGCCCGACACGCGGGTGCTGCAGAATCCGACGGCGCAGCAGGTTGCCCACCCCGATCAGCGCCGAGCAGTAGGCCAGCCCCATGACGAAGATGATCAGCGCCATGGTCGCAAACGTCACCACACCCTGGTGCCGTGCCGGATCGATGAACAACGGCAGGAAGGCCATGTAGAAGATGATCGCCTTCGGGTTGAGCAGGTTGATCAGCACCGCCTGGCGGAAGTAGTGGCCCGGCGTGAGGCGGATGCCACCTTCCTCGCCCTGGGCGCGCGGTGCGCGCAGCAGGCCGATGCCGATCCACACCAGGTACGCCGCGCCGAGGTACTGCACCGCGTGGAACACCAGCGGGTTGGCCTTGAGCAGCGCCGCCACACCGGCTACCGCCAGCCACATCAGGATCTGGTCGCCCAGCAGCAGGCCGAACAGCGCCGTGTAGCCGCCGCGCACCCCGCCGCGCCCGGTGGCGGTGAGCAGGGTGAAGGTGCCTGGGCCCGGCAGTGCAAGGAACACCAGCACGGCAGCAACAAAGGTCCACAGATCCTGGATGCCCATCCACGGCATGGCGGCGACTCGACTACGGGGGGAGGGGCATTGTCCGGCAGCCGCGCGCCGGGCGATAGCGTCAGCGCGCGCCGGCCGGCAACCCGGCGAGCAGCGGCTGCAGCCGTTGCGCGAACATCGCATGCAGCTGCCGGATGGCGGGCGAGAACTGCTTGCGGTGCGGGCACACCAGGTTCAACGGAAGACTGTCGCCGGCCCCGTCCAGCAGCACCTGCAGGCGCCCGGCCTGCACATCGGCGCAGATATCCAGCCACGACTTGAACACGATGCCTTCCCCCGCCACTGCCCAGCGCCGGACCACGTCGGCATCGTCGCAGACCATGTTGCCGCGCACCGGGATCACCGTGCGCCGACCATCGGCCTCGAAGCTCCAGCGGTCATAGGCACGCCCAGCGAGTTGATAGAGCAGGCAGTGGTGCTCCTTCAGCGCTTCCAGGTTGTCCGGCGTACCGTGCCGGGCCAGGTAGTCCGGTGATGCGGCCAGCACCCGGCGATTGCCGGGCAGCAGGGGCAGGGCGACATAGCTGGCGTTGTCGAAGCGGCCCAGGCGGAAGGCGATGTCGACCGGATCGCGGAACACATCGGCCACCTGGTCGGACAACTGCAGGCGCAGCTGCAGCTTCGGGTGCGCGGCGCGGAACTCGGTCAGCCATGGCAGCAGCAGGTTGCGGCCCAGATCCGAGGGTGCGGCCACCTGCAGCGTGCCGCGCAGTTCGGCATCCTCGCCACGCACCCGGGCCTCGCCCTCGCGCAGCGCGGCCAGCACCTCCTGCGCATAGGGCAGGTACAGCGCGCCCTCGGCGGTCAGGCGCAGGCTGCGGGTGGAGCGCACGAACAGGCGCAGGTCCAGCTCGCGTTCCAGCCGCGCCACCGCCGCAGCAACCTGGCCGGGCAGCAGATCCGCCTCGCGTGCGGCGTTGGAAAAGCTGCCCAGCGCGGCGGTGCGGACGAACAGGGCGAGGTCGTCGAACCGGATCATTTTCATTCCTGCAGTGAAAGTGCTGCCCGATTTTGCGCCTTTCTCCACCCCGCCGTGAAGCGCACGCTGTCCGCCTTCCCCACTGGATCTCCCCCGATGAAAGCCGTCGCCTATACCCAGCATGGCCTGCCGATCAGCGACCCCGCCGCGCTGGTGGACATCACCCTGCCGATCCCCACCCCCGGCCCGCGCGATCTGCGGGTCGAGGTCCGCGCGATCTCGGTGAACCCGGTCGATACCAAGGCCCGCACCGGCGTGGCGGTCACCGAGCCGCGCGTACTGGGCTTCGACGCGGTCGGCATCGTGGATGCGGTGGGCGACGCGGTGACCCTGTTCCAGCCCGGCGACGCGGTCTTCTATGCGGGCGCGATCGGCCGCGCCGGCAGCAATGCCGAGTACCAGCTGGTGGACGAGCGCATCGTCGGCCACAAGCCGGCCAGCCTGGATGACGCCGCCGCCGCGGCGTTGCCGCTGACCGCGATCACGGCCTGGGAGCTGCTGTTCGATCGCCTGCGCATCGCGGAAAACGGCGGCGAAGGGCAGACCCTGCTGGTGATCGGTGCCGCCGGTGGCGTCGGCTCGATCCTGGTCCAGTTGGCTCGCCAGCTGACCCGCCTGACCGTGATCGGCACCGCCTCGCGCCCGGATACCCAGGACTGGGTCTACGCGCTGGGCGCGCACCACGTGATCGACCACACCCAGCCGCTGAGCGAAGGCCTGCAGCGCCTGGGCATCGCCGAGGTCAGCCACGTGGCCAGTCTGACCCATACCGACCAGCACTACGACCAGATCGTCGCGGTGCTCGCGCCGCAGGGCCAGCTGGCGCTGATCGACGATCCCGGCCAGCTCGATGTGATGGCGCTCAAGCGCAAGAGCCTGTCCCTGCACTGGGAATCGATGTTCACCCGCTCCAGCTTCAACACCCCCGATGTGCAGCGCCAGCACGAGCTGCTCGAGCGCGTCGCCGCGCTGATCGACGCGGGCGTGCTGCGCACCACGCTGGGCGAACACTACGGCCGCATCAACGCCGCCAACCTGCGTCAGGCGCACGCCCTGATCGAGAGCCACCGCGCGCGGGGCAAGCTCGTGCTTGAAGGGTTCTGACGCAGCCAATGAGACCGCCGCGGCCTACACTTGGCGCATGCAAACCGAATTCCTCATTCTCGGCGGCCTGGTGTGTGCCGTCCTCGTGCTGCAGCTGCTCGCGCTGCTGCGGCGTTCCGGCAACGGCGGCCTCGAACAGACCCTGCGCGAGGAAGCGCGGGTCGGCCGCAGCGAACTGCGTGAGCAGCTCGAAGGCCTGGGCCGCCAGCAGGATGCCCGGCTGGAGAGTTTCGCGCGCGCGCTGACCGATCTCTCCACCCGCACCGACCAGCGCCTGGACCTGCTGCGCGATGCGCTCGGTGAAGACGCGCGCAAGGCACGCGAGGAAAGCACGCTCAGCCAGCAGCGCACCGGCGACCTGCTGGCACTGCGCATGCAGGAAGTGCGTGCGCAGCTGGAAGCATTCGGGCAACAGCAGCAGGCGCGCATTGAAGCGTTCGGCCAGCAGCTGGTGGACCTGACCACGCGCACCGACAGCCACATGGCCGCGCTGCGCCAGGCCCTGGCCGAAGACGCGCGCCTGGGCCGCGAGGAAACCGGGCAGTCGCAGCAGCGCCTGGGTGAATCGCTGGGCCTGCGCCTGCAGGAAATGACCCAGCGCAACGAGCAGCGTATCGGCGAGATGCGCGCCACGCTCGAGCAGCAGCTCAAGAGCCTGCAGAGCGACAACGCCGAGAAGCTCGACCAGATGCGCGTGACCGTGGACGAGAAGCTGCAGACCACCCTGGAAACCCGCCTGGGTGCTTCGTTCCAGCTGGTCTCCGAGCGGCTGGAGCAGGTCCAGCGCGGGCTTGGCGAGATGCAGCAGCTGGCCACCGGCGTGGGCGACCTCAAGCGCGTGCTGACCAACGTCAAGAACCGCGGCAGCTGGGGCGAAGTGCAGCTGGACAACATCCTCGAGCAGACGCTCACCCAGGAGCAGTACGCGCGCGGCGTCAAAGTGCGCCCGGACAGCAACGAGATCGTCGATATCGCCGTGCGCCTGCCGGGCCGCGGCCATGAAGACACCCCGGTGTGGTTGCCGATCGATTCCAAGTTCCCGCGCGAGGATTACGAGCGCCTGCTCGATGCGCAGGAGCAGGGCGACGTCGAGGGCGTGCGCGTGCAGGGCGCGCAGCTCGAGCGCGCGATCCGCATCCAGGCCAAATCGATCTGCGACAAGTACATCGCCCCGCCACACACCACCGATTTCGCGGTGATGTTCCTGCCCACTGAAAGCCTGTACGCCGAAGTGATCCGCCGCCCCGGCCTGATCGACCTGCTGCAGCGCGACCATCGCGTGGTGGTGGCCGGCCCGACCACCGTGACCGCGCTGCTCAACAGCCTGCAGATGGGCTTCCGCACGCTGGCCATCGAACAGCGCTCCAGTGAAGTGTGGGGCCTGCTCGGTGCGGTAAAGAGCGAGTTCGGCAAGTTCGCCGGCATCCTGGAAAAGGCCGAGAAGCAGATCACCACCGTCGGCCGCAGCCTCGGCGAAGCCAGCCGCAAGACGCGCACCATCGAGCGCCGCCTGCGCAGCGTGGAAACGCTGGGCAGTGAACAGACCCAGGACCTGCTCGGCGACATGAGCGGCGAGGACGAGGACGTGGCCGGCGACGAAGCCAGCCCGCCGCAGGACTAAGCGCCGACGCCCTGCATGCACGCGATCGCGCATGCTGCGGGGCACGTCTTTTCCCTGCTTTCTCCCATCCTTCAAGGAACCGTCCATGCGCCTGCCCCTGATGCTGTCTCTCCTGTTCGCCCTGGCCGGGTGCAGCAGTACCCCACCTGCAGACACCACCGCAGCGACACCGACAACGCCCAGCGCCGCCGAATGCACCGCCGCCGGTGGCAGCCTGCAGCCGCTGGGCCGCCTGCAGCGCGTGCAGTGCGTGGTGCCCTACGCCGATGCCGGCAAGGTCTGCAGCGCCAAGGCCGACTGCAGTGGCCAGTGCCTGGCCACCAGTGATGTCGCGCCGGGAACGGCCGCGCGCGGCGTCTGCCAGCGCGATGTCAGCCAGAACTTCGGCTGCCGCCAGCGCATCGATGGCGGTGTGGCGATGGGCACGATCTGCGTCGATTGACGCCCCCCGGGCACGGCTATGCTGTGCCTCCCCTGATCCAACGCAAGGAATCTGCAGTGAGCCAGACCGTCTACGACATCCCCGTGACCACCATCGAAGGTCAGCCGACCTCGCTGGCCGACTACCGCGGCAAGGTGCTGCTGGTCGTCAACGTCGCCTCCAAGTGTGGCCTGACCCCGCAGTACGAAGGCCTGCAGGCGCTGTACGCCGACAAGCAGGCCGCCGGCCTGGAAGTGCTGGGGTTCCCGGCCAACAACTTCCTGGCCCAGGAGCCGGGCAGCGAAGCGGACATCCAGCAGTTCTGCCAGCTGGAATACAACGTCAGCTTCCCGATGTTCGCCAAGATCAGCGTGGCCGGTGAGGACACCCATCCGCTGTACCAGCAGCTGACCGCCGCGCAGCCGGCCGCCACCGGCGAAGGCCCGATGCGCGAGAAGCTGCAGGGCGCCGTGGCCAAGTATCCGGAGCTGGTGGTCAACGCCGCCCCGGGCGTGCTGTGGAACTTCGAGAAGTTCCTGATCGGCCGCGACGGCCAGGTCATTGCCCGCTTCGCCCCGGACGTGCCGGCCGACGATGCCCGCCTGGTGGCCGCGATCGACGCCGCGCTGGCGGCCTGATCGGCGGACCCGGAAACAAAAAAAAGCCCCGCTTCGGCGGGGCTTTTTCTTTGCTCGCACCACGACCAACGGTCGTGGTCTACCAACTCGGTAGGTACCGACCGTTGGTCGGTACTCCGATCAGTTACCCCAGTTCGGCATCGGCATCGCATCGACCGGAATCGGTGCGTCCGGATCGTCCTTGCCGCGCGCATGCTTGCCACGCAGGTCATTCTCGATCTGGTAGTTGCGGCGCTGCAGCCACGCATCACGGACCAGCGAGTACTCGTCCACGGCGTTGTCGCGCATGTCGTCCACTGCCAGCAGCTGCGACCGCATGTCCACCAGCTGCAGGCCCTGCAGGCCGATGCGGATCTTGTCCTCTTCGATCGTACGGATCGGCGAGAGCGGCATGTCGCCGGCCAGGCCGAACACGTCACGCACGGTACGCGGGCCGAAGAACGGCAGTTCCACGTAGCGCGAACGGCGCCAGCCCCACGTGCCCAGGGTCTGGCCGAAGTCTTCCTTGCGACGCGGCACCATCGCCTTGCTGGCCGGATCGAACAGACCGCCGATACCCAGCGTGGAGTTCATCAGGAAACGGCCCAGGCTGTCCCAGGCGTCGTCCGGACGGCCCTGCAGCAGCTGGTTGGTGATCGTCACCGGCGCGCGCAGGTTGCTGAAGAAGTTGCTCACGCCGGTGCGTGCGAAGCGTGGCACCACGTTGGTGTAAGCCACCGCCAGCGGGCGTGCGACCGCACGGTCGACCACGTTGTTGAAGCTGTGCACCTTGCGGTTGAACGGTTCCCACGGATCGTACGGCGCGCCGGTGGGCTCGGTGCCGTCCGCGGTCGGGGCCGGGCCGCCGTACAGCGCGGCGAAGTCGTCCTCGGCGTTGGTCGGCGCGGTGCCGCCGGTGACCGGTGCGGTCGCCGGATCGGTGCTGGCCTGCGTTGCTTCGGTGGCCGTGTCGGCGCCGGCCTCGGCCGGTACCGCATCGGTGTTGGCCACATCGGCGGCCGGTGCCGCCGCCGGGGCGACCTCGACGCTGACCGGTGCGCTGTCGCGTGCCGGCTTGCCGGCACAGGCGCTCAGGGCCAGCGCCAGCACAAGGAGGGGGAGGGTGCGTATGACGTTCATGTCAGCTCGCCGCAGAAAGGGCATGGAAATCCAGGGTGGGTGCCAGCCGGTAGGCGGCACTGAGGTCGGTGAAACCGTCCGGGCTGCCGACGATCGTCGGCGTTGTCCCGTTTGCACGCAGGCGTGCGGCCAGCTCGGCCAGCAGCGCCAGACCGGCGCTGTCGAGCCGGCTCACTGCCGCCAGATCCACCTGCTGCACGCCGTCCAGCGCGGTCAGCGAGGGCCACAGGGCCGTCACCGCCGCGCGGTCGAGCGGCCCGCTGAACACCAGCGAGCTGCCGTTGCGCTGCACGCTGGCGTTGTTACTTGCCACGCGGGGCCTGCCCGGCCTGCATGCTGCCGTTGCGCAGTTCGGTGGCCACCTGCTGGATCGACTTCTGGCGCAGGGGGGCGTCGAACTGGGTCTTGAAGGTCTGCACGTAGGAGATGCCTTCGATCATCACATCGAAGATCTTCCACTGGCCGTTGACGTTGCGCATCAGGTAGTCGACCGGGGTCGGCTCGTTGCCGGCGCGGATCAGCTCGGTGGACACGCGCACGCCGCGGTTGCCCGGCAGCGGCGACTCGCTCTTCAGGCGGAAGGTCGGCTTGCCCTGGATCTCGAGCAGCGCCGAACCGTAGCGCTGCATCAGGTTGTCGGCCATCGCATCGGCGAACAGCTTGACGTCGGCATCGGACGCGCCGCGGCCGTGCACGCCCAGCACCAGGCGGGCGGCGTAGTCGCGGTCGAAGGTCTTGTTGAGCTCGCTGTTGATGAAGTCACGCAGCACGGCCGGGTTGGCCCGGAACTCGGTGCGGCGCTGCTGCAGCGAGGTCAGGATGCGGGTGCTGGCGTCCATCACGGCCTTGCTGGCCTGGCCCTGCTGGGCGGCAGCGGCCGCCGGGGCCGCCTGGGCGAAGGAGAGCGAGGGCGTGGCGGCGAGCAGGGCCGAGGCCAGCAGCGCCGGGATCAGGGTCTTTTTCATGGTTGCGGTTCCGTTGCAGGCGCGGGCGCGCCGTTGCCATCGTGGGAGTCAGCGCCACCGGTGTTGGCCGGACCGCTGAACATGTACTTGCCGACCAGCTGGAGCAGGTCCACCGCCGGCTGGGTGAAGACGATCTCGTCGCCGGACTTGAGCACGTCCGGATCTCCGCCCGGCTGCAGTCCGATATAGCTCTCGCCGAGCAAACCGCTGGTGAAGATGCCGGCCGAGGTGTCGGCGGGCAGATCCTTGAACTTGCCGTCGAGCTTGAGGGTCACGATCGAGTCGAACTTCTGGGGATCCAGTTCGATGCCCGAGACCTGGCCGATGGTGACGCCGCCGATCTTGACCGGGGCCTGCTTGCGCAGCTGGCCGATCTGGGTGAAGCGCGCCTTGAGTTCGTAGCCGCTGCCACCGGTGCCCCACCGTTGATTGGTGGAGGCCACGGCCAGCACCAGCAGCGAGGCCAGCGCCAGCAGCAGGAACGCGCCGACGGAAAATTCGAGTCTGGGACCGCGGATGGCCATGGGATATCTCACTGTTCTTTGTCAGGTGCCTGGACAGGTGTCCGGGCGGGAAGTCTTTGCGTACCGAAGAAGCGCACCGAAGAAGCGTACCGACCAACGGTCGGTACCTACTGGAACATCATGGCGGACAGCACGAAGTTGAAGACCAGCACCAGCAGCGAGGCGTTGACCACCGCACGCGTGGTGGCGACCGAGGTGCCTTCGATGGTGGGTTCGGCATGGAAACCGACATAGGAGGCCACCAGGGCCGCCGTGCCGCCGAAGATCGCCGACTTCAGCATCGCCACGCCGAAGTCGTCCCAGAAGTCCACGCTGTTGCTCAGCGCCGACCAGAACACGCCATTGTCCAGGCCGAGCACGTGCACGGCCTCGAAGTAGCTGGCACTGATCGCCAGTGAACAGAAGATGCCGGTCAGCAGCGGAACGGTCAGTACCGCCGCCCAGAAGCGCGGGGCAACGACCTTGGCGACCGGGTCGATCGCCATCAGCTCCAGGGCCTTGATCTGATCGGTGGCCCGCATCAGGCCCAGCTCGGCGGCGATCGAGCTGCCGGCGCGGCCGATGAACAGCAGCGCGGTCAGCACCGGGGCCAGTTCGCGGTACAGCGACAGGCCAAGCAGGGTGGACAAGGCGTCCGCAGCACCGAAGGTGGTCAGCGTGCGGTAACCCTGCAGGGTCAGCACCAGGCCCACGAAGGCACCGCCCACGGCGATGATCGGCAGCGAACGTGCGCCGATCTTGTAGATCTCGCGGGTCAGCTCGGCCAGGAAATCGGCGGTCGGCAGCGAGCCGCGCAGCACCGTCAGCGAGAACAGGCCGGCGCGACCGAGCGAGCGGGTGGCGTCAACGAACGGCATCAGGCAACCCTCGCACGCGGTGCGGCATCAAACGGGATCGGGCCGTCCGGCTCACCATGCAGGAACTGCCGCAGCAGCGGGTCCTGGCTGGATTCGAGCGCGGCCGGGCTGCCCTGGAACACGATGCCGCCGTTGGCGATCGCGATCACCTGGTCGCAGATCGGCAGGGTCTCGTGCACGTGGTGGCTGACGATGATGCTGGTCAGCCCCAGACTGTGGTTGAGGCGCTGGATCAGGCTCATGATCACGCCCGAGGCGATCGGGTCCAGCCCGGTCAGCGGCTCGTCGTAGATCATCAGCGGCGGGTCCAGTGCCAGCGCGCGGGCCAGGGCCACACGGCGCGCCATGCCGCCGGACAGCTCGCGCGGCCAGGCATCGGCAGCGGCCAGCAGGCCGACCGCGTGCAGCTTCATCTGCACCAGGCGGCGCAACACGGGCTTGGGCAGGCGGGTGTGGGTGCGCAGCGGCAGGGCCACGTTCTCGGCCACGGTCAGATCGGTCAGCAGGCCGTTGCCCTGCAGCAGCACGCCCACGCTCTTGCGCATCTCCAACAGCGCGCGTGCGCCGGTCGGGATGGGCTGGCCGAACAGGGTGACCTCGCCGGCAACCGGCCGCAGCTCACCGGTCAGCGCGGCCAGCAGGGTGGACTTGCCACTGCCCGACGGGCCGAGCACGGCGGTGATGCTGCCGCGCGGAACGGTCAGCGAAACGTCGCGCAGGATCGTACGTCCGCCGCGGTCGATGCGGACGTTGGACAACTGCACCAGACTCTCTTCGGAAACCGTCATGGGCGCCATTAACAAAATTCCAACGTTGTAAGATCGTGGTGAACGGCTGAACATAACCGAACTGCACCGTGCAGTATTGTCGCACGGGCAGGTGAGGGCGGCGCCCCGACGGCCACGCCGTGGGCTGCAACACAGCGTGTCGGGCCGGTATCGGCCATGGCCTCTTCCGTGTCCTGACACCCGTCAGCGCTGCGTTCGTGCGCGGGCTGCGGCACACTCCTGCGATGACCGACGCCGCTTCAGACTTCCGCCTGTACCACTCCAACTCGCTCGATGTGCTGGCCGCCCTGCTGGCCACGACGCTGCGCACGCCCGTGCCGGGCCAATCGATCCTGGTGCCGGAGGTGGTCCTGATCCCGCAGGTCGCGATGCGCCGCTGGCTGCAATCGACCCTGGCGGCCGAGTATGGCATTGCCGCCAATCTCGAGTTCCTCACCCCCGGCGAGCTGGTCGCCCGCGCCCTCAACGCCAACGTGCCCGGCGAACATGACGATCTCAATGCCGAGGGCCTGCGCTGGGGACTGTATGCCGCGCTGCGCGACCCGGTGCTGATGGCGCAGCCGCCGATGGCGGCCCTGCAGGCCTACCTGTCCGCGGCCGATCCGCTCAAGCCGTGGGCGCTGGCCGCCGAGCTGGCGGCGGTGTTCGAGAAGTACCAGGCCTGGCGTCGCGATTGGCTGCTGCGGTGGGAGGCCGGCGCGGCACCGAACGACCCGCAGGCGATCCTGTGGCGGCATATCGCCAGCGGCAAGCAGTACCGTGCGCGCCGCATCGATGCCTATCTCGCCCGTTTCGAGGGCGCGGGCCAGCCGCTTCCGCAGGGCCTGCCGGCGCGGGTGTTCGCCTTCGCCACGCTCAACATCTCCCCGGACGTGCTGCGGGTGATGGCCACCCAGGCGCGGGTCGGCACGATGCACTTCTATCTGCCCACGCCGACCCAGGCCTACTGGGGCGATCTGCAGACGCTGGGCGAGAAGCTGCGCAGTGGCGCGCCCGATCCGTTCGGCGAGGCGGCCGGCGAGAACCGCCTGCTGCAGGCCTGGGGCGCGGCGGGCCGCGACTTCATGGCGGTGCTGGGCAGCTACGAGGTCGTGCACCCCTCCGGTGAGATCGCCGCCTACGACGATCCCGAAGAGGACGCGCGCCCGGACATGGACGCCGGTGGCCTGTCCGACAGCCTGCTGCATCGCCTGCAGCGCGACCTGTTCCACCGCCGCGGGCAGCCCGCCGGCCCTCTGCGCGAGGCACTGCGCTACGACGACCCGAGCCTGCAGGTGCATGCCTGCCATACCCGCCTGCGCGAGCTGCAGGTGCTGCACGACCAGCTGCGCGGCCTGCTCCAGGACCCGCGCTTCGATCCGCCGCTGCAGGCGCGCGACATCGCGGTGCTGGCGCCGGACATCGATCCCTACGTGCCCTACCTGGAAGCGGTGTTCGGCGGGCGCGGCGGCGGCGATGACCACATTCCCTATGCGCTGGCCGACACCAGCCCGCTGGCGGGTGAACCCCTGGCCGATGTGTTCGTGCACCTGCTCGGGTTGCCGGTCTCGCGCTTCGGTTTGAACGAAGTGCTGGATCTGCTCGCCAGCGCGCCGCTGGCCGAAGCGGCCGGTCTGGATGCGGCGGCGTTCGACCGCCTGCACGATTGGCTGCAGGCCGCCGGCGCACGCTGGGGGCTGGATGCGACCCATCGCGGCCAGCACCAGGCCCCGGTCGATGATGCCTTCACCTGGCAGTTCGCACTCGATCGCCTGCTGCTCGGCCATGCCAGCGGCAGCGACGGCGACATCGCCGGGGTCGCGCCGTGGCCGGAGCTGGAAGGCAGCGCGCTGGATGCGCTGGACCGCCTGCTCGGCCTGCTGCGGGTGCTGGCGCGCTACCAGAAGGCGTTGGGAGAGGCGATGTCGCCTGGCCAGTGGCGGCAGCGTCTGCTGGGGCTGCTCGATGCGCTGCTGCCGGCACCGCCGCAGGCCGCCAACAGCCAGCGCGCGCTGGAGCGGCTGCGCAAACTGATTAACGAGTTCGCCCGTGACGCCGACATCGCCGGCTTCGAGGGCGACGTGCCGCCGGAGGTGCTGCGCGCGCATTTCGCCGGCGTGCTTGCCCAGGCCGATACACGTGCGCCGCTGCTGACCGGCGGCGTCAGCTTCGGGCGGATGGTGCCGATGCGCCTGCTGCCGTTCCGGGTGATCTGCGTGCTGGGCCTGAACGATGGCGATTTCCCGCGCCGCGACCCGGCTGCCGGGCTCAACCAGCTCACCGCCGAACTGGGCACCGACAAGCGCCGGCATGGCGACCGTTCGCTGCGCGAGGACGACCGCTTCCTGTTCCTGCAGCTGTTCGCCTCGGCGCAGGACGTGTTCTACCTGAGCTACCTGGGCGCCGATCCGCGCGATGGCAGCGTGCGCGAACCCTCGGTGCTGGTCAGCGAGCTGATCGATGCCGCTGCCGAGTACCACCTGGATCCGCCCGCGGCGGCCAAGCGGATGACGGTGCGGCACTCGCTGCAGCCGTTCGCCCCGGCGGCATTCGGTGGCGGTGAGGAACCGCGACGTTTCAGCTACCGCCAGCAATGGCACCCGGCTGCCGGCTCGCTTGGCGGCGCACGGCGCGCGCTGGCACCCTGGTTCGCACGGCCCCTGCCGCCGATGGACAGCGTTGCGGGCGAGGCCGAACTTAGCGTGGATGCGCTGCGTCGGTTCCTCACCGATCCGGCCAGCCAGTTCCTCTCGCAACGGCTCGGCCTGCGCCTGCCCGACGAGGTGGACAACGCCGAGGATGTGGAGCCGCTGGTGATGGCGGCGCGCGGTGGCGATACCGTACTGCTGCAGCAGGCGGTGATCGAGGCCACCCTCGACGAGGAGGCCGCGCCGCTCTACCCCCGGCTGCGCGCGCGTGCGCTGCTGCCCTCCGGTGCACTGGGCGAGCGTCAGTTCGCGCTGCTGCAGGCGCAGACCGAACCCTACGCACAGGCGCTGGCGCAGTGGCAGGCCGGTACCGCTGCCGGCAGCCGCCGCTACGACGTGGATATCGACGGGGTGCGCCTGCATGGCCGGGTCGAGGGCCTGCACCCGCATGGCCTGGTGCGCCTGCGCCCGGGCCCGCTCAATGGCCGCGCCGCGATCCGCCAGGGCCTGGACTGGCTGCTCGCCAACGCCGCCGGTGACCCACAGCCACTGGTCCAGTTCCACGACGCGGGCGATGACGGGCTCGGCCCGCACACGCTGCCGCCGCTGGAGGCCGAACGCGCGCACGAGGTGTTGCGGCGCCTGCTGCAGCTGCGCAGCGAGGGGCTGCGCGCGCCGCTGTTGTATGGCCCGTCCACCGGCTGGGTGCTGTACACCGCCGCCGAGGCCAAGCGCGAAGCCGAGGGCCGCGCCAAATGGCACGGCAGCGACCGCACCTGGGGCGAATCCACCGGCGCCGGCTACCCGCTCGCGCTGCGTGGCCATGATCCGTTCGCCAGCGCGGACAGCTACCGACACCTGCTGCACAACAGCTTCGTGGTGTTCACCGCGGTGCGCGAAGGCCGGGTCTTCCCGGGCTTTGACGAGGAAGGAGCCCTGCGATGATCGACCACGACCTGCTCAACGATCCCTACCTGGCGCTGCCGCTGGAGGGCGTGCGCCTGATCGAGGCCAGCGCCGGTACCGGCAAGACCTTCACCCTGGCCACGCTGTTCACCCGGCTGGTGGTGGAGAGGGGCTGGCGCATCGGCCAGATCCTGGCGGTCACCTTCACCGATGCCGCGACGCAGGAACTGCGCAAGCGCATCCGCGAGCGCCTTGCATTGGCCGCACAGCTGGTCGAGCGCGCGCCGAGCGAACAGGACAGCCCGGAGGTCGTCCTGACCCGGGTGATCCTGCACCGCCAGCTTGCCCTCGGCGAAGAAACACCGGCCGCGCTGGCGCGTCGGCTGCAGACCGCGGCTGACGAAATCGACCTCGCCTCGATCTTCACCATCCATGGCTTCTGCACCCGCGTGCTGCGTGAGCATGCCCTGGAGAGCGGACACACCTTCGATCCGCCGACCCTGCTGCCGAGCGAACGCGCGCTGCACGAGGAACTCGCCGCCGACCTGTGGCGCGTGCATGCCAACGACCCGGCCACGGTCGATGCGCTGACCTGGCTGTGGTCCGCGCCCGAGGCGCTGGCCGGCGATCTCGCCACGCTGATCAAGCCGTTGCCGCTGTTGCCGGCGCGACCCACCCACAGCTTCGACGACCCCGCGCCGCAGCTGCGGCTCGCCGCGGCCGCGCTGGCCGAGGCGATCGAAACCCACGCCGAAGACGCGCAGGCACAGATCGCCGTCGCCTTTGATCGCAAGATCTTCGACGGTCGCCGTGCCAAACGGCCCAGCTTCGACAAGGCCTTCGGCGAGCTGTTCGCCGGCCGCAGCGCGCAGCACTGGCCGCGCGGCGACAAGAGCCACCTGGGCAAGCTGCTGCCAGTGCAGCTGCTGGCCTTCTGCAAGGACGGCATGGACGGCCAGTGCCCGGTCTCGCCGCTGTTCGATGCACTGCAACGCTGGTGGCACGCCGCCGACGCGCGCGAGCAGTGGCTGCGCCAGCAGGCCACCGCGTTCCTGCATGACCTGCGCGATGAAGCGCGTGCGCGCCTGGCCGAGCTCAAGCGGATCGGCCGCGTGCAGACCTACGATGACCTGATCGACGGTGTCGCCGATGCACTCGACGGCCCGCATCGCGCCACCTTGGTGCAGCAGCTGCGCGCGCAATACGCGATCGCGCTGGTGGACGAGTTCCAGGATACCGACGACCGCCAATGGGGCATCTTCCAACGCGTGTTCGGCGATTCGCAGGAGACCCGCGAGGCCGGCCTGGCACCGGCGCTGTTCCTGATCGGCGATCCGAAGCAGGCGATCTACGGTTTCCGCGGCGGCGATATCCACACCTACCTCAAGGCCAAGCGCCAGGCCGATGCAGCGCCTGCGCTGGACCGCAACTTCCGCTCGCGTCCGGCGGTGCTTCACGCGATCGAAGCGCTGTACGCCAATGCCGGCGAACGTGCCTTCCTCGAAGCCGACATCGCCTTCGAGCCGGTGCACCCCGGCAGCACCCGCGTGGATGCGGATTTCCTGCGCGACGGGATTCCCGCACCCGGCCTGACCGTGCGCGTGCTGCACAACACCGAGGCGGGCGATCTCAAGGCCGATCCCTCGCGCCAGCAGGCCAGCGACGCCTGTGTCGCCGCGATCCACCAGATCCTCGGCGAGGCCCGGCAAGGGCGCGCGCTGCTGCGCGACGTGCCGGTGCAACCCGGCGACATCGCGGTCCTGGTGCGCTCGCACAAGGAGGCCACGCGCATCCAGCAGGCGCTCGGTGCGGTGGGCATTCCCGCCGTCGCCGCGGGCAAGCAGAGCCTGTACGCCACGCCCGAGGCACACGACCTGCGCCTGCTGTTGCTGGCCCTGCTGCAGCCGGCCGATGAAGGGCGCCTGCGCGCCGCGCTGTCGACCGTGCTGCTCGGCGAAGATGCCGAGGCGATCGACGCGCTGGAACGCGAAGGCGATGCGCAGCGCTCGTTCCAGGTGCGGTTGCTGGAATGGCGCGAGCGCTGGCAGCGCGGCGGTCCGTTCGCGGTGATCGCCGATCTCTGCGCCGAACATGCCGAGCGCCTGCTCGGTCTGCTGGATGGCGAGCGCCGCCTGACCAACTACCTGCAGCTGGGCGAACTGCTGCAGCAGGCGGCCGGGCAGACGCTGGGCATGCATGGCCTGCTCGACTGGCTGCAGGTGCAGATGGCACATGCCGACCAGAACGACGAACAGCAGCTGCTGCGCCTGGAATCGGATGCGCGCCGCGTGCAGATCATCACCCTGCACAAGAGCAAGGGCCTGGAGTATCCGCTGGTGTTCCTGCCGTTCGTGGGCATCGGTGGTGGCGCGCCGAACACCGAGGCCAACTGCACGGTATACGCCAACGGCCGCCGCGAGCTGCACTGGAAGCTGGACAAGGACGACAGCTGGAGCGCGGCCAGCACGCGCAGCGCGCAGGAACAGGAGGCCGAAGACGCGCGCCTGCTCTACGTCGGGTTGACCCGCGCCGAGCACGCGCTGTGGATCGCCGCCGGCGATCTCGCCGGCCTGGCGAAGACCCGCCTGGCACCGATGCTGTCGAACATGGCCGCCCTGCGTGACCACCCGGACATCGCCGTGATCGAAGGCCCGGTGGAGACCCGGCCGGCACAGCTCGCCTTCGAACGCGAGGGCGAACTGCCGCCGGTGCGCGCGCTGACCCGCCGTGTGCCGCACGACTGGTGGGTGTACAGCTTCACCCAGCTGGCACATGCCGATGCGGGCCACGATACCGATGCCGCCGCGACCGAAGTGCCGGCCCCCGCGGCCGATGAACCGGCCGGCGTGGACCTCTCCCTGGACGCCGAGCAACCGGCCGTGGCCAGCGACGAGATCGATCCGCGGTTCATGGGCAGCCGCTTCGGCAACGTGCTGCACGACGCGCTGGAGAACACCGATTTCGCGCTGTGGGGCGGATGGCAGGCCGGGCAGCCGGCACCCGGCGAGGAGGCCGAGGTCCTGCGTGCTTCGCTGCGCGTGGAAGGCTATGCCGAGCAAGACCTGGACGATGGCGTGGCCATGTTGACCGCGCTGGTCGGCCAGACCCTGACCGTGCCCTTGCCGGAAGGTGGCGCACTGCACGACCTGCCGGCCGATGCACGGCGCGCCGAGATCGAGTTCCACTTCGCGATGCAACCGACCGCCGTTCCCGCCCTGCTGGCCCTGCTGCACGCGCACGGACTGGTCCGTGACCGGCATGGCTTCGGCACCCGCCGGCGGCTGGAGGGCCTGATGACCGGCAAGATCGACCTCACCTACGTGCGTGCGGACCGCTGGTACGTGCTCGATTACAAATCCAACCGCCTGCCCAGCTACGACGCGGCTCGGCTGACGAGCGCCATGCAGCACAGCGAGTACGACCTGCAGGCGCTGATCTACACCGTGGCGCTGCACCGCTGGCTGCGCTTCCGGCTGGGCGCGCAGTACGACTACACGCGCGACTTGGGTGGCATCCGCTACCTGTTCTGCCGCGGCCTGGATGCGGGCCGCGACGACAGCCCCGGCCTGTACGCGCATCGCTTCGATCCGGCCCTGGTGGATGCACTGGATGCGTTGTTCGCCGGTGGCGAACACGCTCAGGCCCGCATGGCCGCCCGCGCACGGGGGGACGCATGAGCCTGCTCACCACGCTGTACCGCGGCAACGCGCTGCGCACACTCGATCACGCGTTGGCACAGAGCCTGCGCCGGCTGCGCCCGGACACGCCCGAGGCGGTGCTGCTCGGTGCTGCACTGGCGTCGCTGGCGGTCTCGGAAGGCCATGCGGGTCTGGACCCGAGCCAGCCGCAGCGGCTGATCGACGCCGAGATCGAGTGGCCCGCGCCCGGGGGTTGGCTGGCGCAGCTGCGCGCCTCGCCGTGGGTGGAGGTGCCGGGCGCAGATGACGTGGTCGCCGGGGATGCACCGCTGGTGCTGGAGAACGGGCTGCTCTATCTGCGTCGCTATCGCGAATACGAACGTCGGCTGGCGAAGGGCCTGCAACGCATCGCCACCCATTCGGTGGCCGAGGCCGACCCCGGCCGCCTGGCCACCCTGTTTGGCCAGCTGTTCCCGCAGGCGCGCGAGGGCATCGATCACCAGGCGCGTGCCGCGGCGGTCGCGCTGCGCCATCCGCTGGTGCTGGTGACCGGTGGTCCCGGTACGGGCAAGACCACCACCATCGCACGCCTGTTGGTGCTGCTGGCGGCCCAGGCGGTCCAGGCGGACCAGGCATTGCCACGGGTCGCGCTGGCCGCGCCCACCGGCCGCGCCGCCGAACGCATGGCCGAGAGCCTGCGCCTGGCCGTGCAGCGGCTGCGGCTGGTCGGCATCGCGCCGGCCCTGTGCGATGCGATGCCGAGCACCGGTACCACCCTGCATCGCCTGCTCGGGGTAATCCCGGATTCGCCGCGCTTCCGCCATCACGCCGACAACCCGCTGCCGTATGACGTGGTGGTGGTGGACGAGGCCTCGATGATCGATCTGCCGTTGATGACCAAGCTGGTCGAGGCGGTCGCCGATGGCAGCCGTCTGGTGCTGCTCGGCGATCCGGATCAGCTGCCCTCGGTGGAAGCCGGCGATGTGCTCAGTGCGATCCTGCGTGCCAGTGGCGATGGCCTGGGCACCCAGGCCGACGACGCGCAGGCATTACGCGTGCTGCTCGCGCCCGACGCGCTGCAACCGGTGGCACC
>Ga0302348_1000285_pt1 | contig 30138 bp, 20 predicted proteins | sample PhySR1_FD_202177 | JGI IMG/M metagenome (GOLD analysis project Ga0302348, IMG submission 202177) | Leaf surface microbial communities from sunflower plants in UC Gill Tract Community Farm, Albany, California, United States - DLSL S.R1... | ecosystem: Host-associated > Plants > Phyllosphere >...
GGAAGAGTTTCGGAAAACCGTATCGTGGGTATCGCTCTGCCACTGCCTGCAACGCGACAATGACGGGTTCGTCACGCGTGGTATCCGGGCGGTAATGATAAACCGTTCTGCTCAGGTTCAGACTCCGGCAGGCCTGACGGATACTGAGTCCGAACGTCGTTATCAGATGAGTGACCAGCTCACGCTTAGAGGCTGGTTTTAAGGCTTTTTCTCGATAACATCTTTAAGCGCCCGGTTCTCAAGGCTCAGGTCGGCAAACATCTGTTTGAGACGTCGGTTCTCGTCCTCAAGATCCTTGATCTTTTTAATATCAGAAGCCTCCATGCCGCCATATCTGGACTTCCAGTTGTAGTAGGTGGCTTCAGAGATACCGGCCTCCCGGCAGACATCCTTAACAGTTCGTCCGGCTTCAACCGACTTAATCACGGCGATGATCTGATGCTCAGTAAAACGGGCTTTACGCATAGCGATCTCCTTCGTTGGCAGATTGAGTATGCAGGAAGATCTCTAAATGTGAATGGCACGATTATGCGGGATGTTTACAGCCCCACCCTGCCGGGCCGACTCATGCTACAGCTACTGCGTGGCCGCCAGGATCCTCTCTGCTGCCAGACCACTGCGATCATCGTCAGCCAGCAGGTGCTGATGTCCCAGTTCACTGTCTGCGCTGCAGAGAAAAGCACTGAGCGTGGTAATGGCCACGCATGCCAATGGCCAGTAGGGGTATTGAGTTGGCGTGCAACGTCGCTGATCCGCGGGTTACACGTCTGCCGACGATGGTAATGGCGACCAGAATTGGGCCAGGCCAGCTGGTGAGAGGCCTTACATTCAACATTGAACTGGCACCATCATGAAACTATGAAATCAGATGTATCTTTAATTATCAGTCAGTGTGTCATAAACAAAAAATAGCAGAGTCTCATTATATAAAATTATAACTTTATTATTTTGGTAATTCCCTGGTGTTGCCATATTGCGTACAGTTTTCACTGTTGTTGATGACGTGTCAGACCTTAAACCGCGTGCAGGCCTGAATTGGTTTTTTTTCGTTTACGGACGCTGATTTTTTGACTGATATCGACTCGGCCATATTTCTTCAGGTGGCAGGCCGATAGCACTGGCAATAATCTCTTCTCCACGTGGCCAGGGCCTCGTAAGTGCATTACCCAGCGTTCCTGACGAAAGACCATTCTCTCTTGACAGAGCAGAGAGTGATTTCTTCTTTTTTCTTACTGCGGCAAGGATATCTTCCCTGTGCCAGTCTGATGAAAGCTGATTCGATTCCATTCATAAATCTCCAATATGAGAATCATCTAAAATGGCAACCTTCCTGATGTGGAAGCTCAGTAACACTTGGCCATTACGCTTTAACAAAGCTGCAGTATTAATACCCTCGCCCTATAAAATAATCAACATCCACGTTTAAAAATGATGATTATTTTACCTATCAAGCATGATAAAATGCTTTTTTTTGACCAAAAAAACGGCAAAAAAAATTTAACCATATGATTTTAATAGCAATGAGGGATCGATAATGAACAAGGCCGTTGTTGTTTTTAGTGGTGGGCAGGATTCAACAACTTGTCTTATTTATGCATTGCGTAAATACGAACAAGTCCATTGCATAACTTTTGATTACGGGCAACGTCACCGTGAAGAAATTGCCATTGCACACGAGCTGACGTTAAAGTTAGGTGTCATTCATAAAGTCATGGATGTGGGACTACTGAATGAACTTACAGTAAGTAGTTTAACTCGTAGTGACATCCCTGTTCCGGAGAAAATTAGTGATAAGGATAGTGATGTTCCTAATACTTTTGTACCGGGAAGAAACATCCTGTTTCTAACCCTCGCATCAATCTATGCTTATCAGATAGATGCCAGAACCATCATAACGGGTGTATGTGAGACCGATTTTTCTGGATACCCGGATTGCCGAAATGAATTTGTGCTTGCGCTGAATAATGCCTTAAGTCTCGGTCTGGGTAGAACTATTGATATTGAAACCCCACTTATGAATCTGAATAAAGCTGAAACCTGGGCAATGGCAGATCATTATAATTCATTTGAGTTAATTAAAGACCAAACACTTACCTGCTACAATGGCATCAAGGGGGCAGGCTGTGGTAATTGCCCATCCTGCTTTTTACGCAAAAGAGGACTGGACGAATACAATAATGAGAAATGTCTCGTTATGAAATCGTTCAGGGAGAAAGCCAAATTCCTGTAAAACCTACCTGGGGACAAATGCCCCCAGATAACTTTCTAAGTTCTTATCACATAGCGCGAAAAAAAATAACGAGATATGTAAGCAGGTAGTATATTAAAAAATGCGAAGAAAATCTTTATAACTATTTGTATCAATGCCATTGTTATGATGGTATTGATACTCATTTTTCCATAAAATGCTATAAAGCAGAAAACAAAGCTATCGATAATTGCCGCAATGAGTGTGCTGAAAAATATCCGAACGAAGAGAAATCGCGAGTTTGTTATCTTTTTAATCTTACAAAGAACCCATGAATTCACATACTCAGAAAGAAAAAAAGATAACGAAGAAGCTATTACTGCGGAAAGAACATGTGCAATCAATGAATTATAATGCTCATTCAATCCCCAGGATGGAATAGCAGGCAGGACAGTTGAGACACTCAAAAGAAAGACTATAACCAGATTAGCGATGAGAGACATGTATATTGCTCTTCTGGCCAGCCTGAAACCGTAAAACTCGCTGAGCAAATCAATGGCAAGAAAGGACAAAGGGTAAATAAACGTACCCGGAGTAACGATGAGGTTCAGTGATTCAATATAAACTGGCTTTGCGGCAGCCAAATTGCTAAATATATAAAAAACGCTTAGTAGTATAATCAGGAAGGAGTAAATAAGCCATGAGTTTTCATGTCTGTCTTTAAAATCATAAGCTGTTGTTTGATTTTTTTCAGTTGAATATATCTTCCTGTAAATGGATTTTATCTCATGAACGCTAAAGTCATCAATAAGCTCACTTTTTTCCAGTTCCTTAACATCTATCTTCATAACCTTCCCTGTTGTCATGATGAGAATGTTAGCTGATTTATCAGGACTATTGAACCCCAGTAATTTATATTTGCATCCCATAATTGTAGCGCTCTTCCATAATATCGCCAATAATTACAATTTCATCATCACAGTTATCGTGAAGATCCCTTATGCAAAAAATCCGTTCACTTTTGTTATAGCATAATTTTTGATGTCCTTTTATGTTTGAACCTCGTCGAAAGATAAGCAAGTCTCCGGAATTATATTTTCCTTCAATGTCGTGTTCAAGCAAGACGGCCACGACATTAGGCCCGCTTCCATAGTAGAAAGTTAGCGACTTCGCAAAAACCAACGCCCCTATTTTCTCATTATAAAAATCCAGGGACATACAATCTGATTCCGACAGAATGGGAACTGCGCAAGGATTCATGTTTCCCTCAAAGGAGACAATTTTGTCAGTATGTTCCTTTTCAGCAATATCAGAGCTTTCAATTTCGTCATATGAAATACCGAAAAAATCAGAAACCTTTTGCACAGTAGTTTTATGGATATTACAGACACGACCATCAAGAATATTATAAATTGTCGTCCGATTAAGACCGGTTCTGTCACAAAGGGACACTCTGGTTTCGCCCCTGGAAGAAAGTAAATACTGTAGATTTTTACGTATAAATTCCATCTTTTGCTTACGGTGCATCCGCAATTCCTTTTCCTGTCTGAAGAAATACGACCCAACTTTTACCTTTTAGTATTACTGTAAATCAAAGAAGATGGCACCCCGGAAAGAGTGCATCGTGTCAAAAATCTGGCGACAATGCCATTTTTTTCTCATAACACCCCATGAGACTATACGACCAGTTTCCAGGATAATGAGTGGGGGTATAATGTATTCGCCGGCTTTCGTAGCAAAGCGAGTTGCTAATCACCACTTCACCTGCCACACCGCACAGTGACAGTTGTATGTAGGCCATTCCGCAGCACGCGGATCGACGTCAGTCGCTGAAAATCATAGATGACGATGTGATGCATAGCCCGCCCGGGAGGGCGTCCGCGACGGCCAGCACCCTGCAACCGGCACCGCAGGCGGGTTCGCATTTGAATTCATGACTAAAATTTCTTCTTTTCATTGGAGCACCGGTGTTGTTCTGAGGTGAGCAGATCACCTCTGTTCAGGTGGCAAATTCAGTAAACCATATATGGACGCCCCGGGCGTTACAAGTACTGATTCGATGCGGTTTGCAACCATATATCCGGCGTCATAAGTAGGTATAATCACCTGCGCCATGATATTACCCGAGCCCTGTTTCCTTATCACTATACCGTTATATGATTACCCAAGCCATCTTCAGGCTGTTACAGGGACGATAGCCGTTTTCTCATCAGTAACTGTTAACTCAGAGAGATATTTTTTTACGCTGTATTGCTTTAACTCACAGCAAAAGCCTTATTCATATTAAAATCAACGTTATCGGTCAGTGTGCGCCAGATGATTCGAGTTAGTTTATTCGATAAAGCTACGGTGGTTTTCAGAAATCCTCGCCGGGCCTCCAGCTTATTCAGCCAAAGGCCCAAGCTGTCGTTACGTTTTTTTAAACATCGCATCACTGATCGTGCACAATGGATGACCAGTGTTCTCAGGCTGCGATTGCCATTTTTTGACACTGAGGACAGTCTCTGCTTCCCCCCGCGAGCTGTGCTGCCGGGGGACCAGACCACACCAGGCGGATAATTCTCTGCCGCTGGAGAACTGCACAGCATCTATTTCACTGATAAAAGCTGCAGCGATAAGCGGGCCGACACCCGGGATCGTTAATGAATGGCGATAGGCTCTATGTTGTGAATACAAAGCCGCAATTTCTTCATCCAGACAGGTGACGCGTTCATTCAGGGCCTGCATATCTTTCCGCAATGAAGAAAGTAAACGGCGCAGCGTGAAAGTTATACTATTGGATGCGTCTTTAATAAGTTCAAGTAGCTGTTGCTGAAGACACTGGATCCCTACAGGAATAATAAGCCCATATACAGCGCCCCGAGAACGAAGCTGGTTTGCCAGCGCAGTTCTTTGCTTAACCATGAGCTGACGGATATTTCGCAGTGCTTTGATACCCAGTTGCTCAAGATTTTAAGCGGAACAAAGTGGATATCCGGAAGACATGCCGTTTCACAGATTGCCAGCGCATCATTTGCATCGCTTTTCTGGCTTCGGATAAAGACTTTCACGTGCTGAGCAAGTATAAGTCTGATGTTGAACTTCATCTTTCTGAAGGTTCTCTCCCAGAAATGCGATGTTGAGCAGTCCTCCATCGCAATAAGCGTTCCTGGCTCAAACTGTCGAACATTATCCAGCATTTTTGGATGGGAAATCTTTTAGTTCCATGATATTGAGCAATCAACCATCCAGACGCATATCTAAAAAACAGATTTGGCAATGTCGATACCAACAACCCTGATCGTGTTCATGTGTATCACTCCAGAATTAATTGCAACCAGTAAAGTATGACACTGGCTGCACCAAGGATGTGGCATGCATAACATCACTATGCTATGAATCTTGGGTTGATACCCATTTATCCGGCAGTTATTTTATTAAATCGCCTGACACATCGACAATGCGTCATGGATTCATACGTTGACTAAAGTAATCCCAGTCAACGTATGAAGAAAGGATACAACGGAGGATGAGTCCAGAAAAATATTGTTATTGATAAGAATAGGTTATGCCAATTAGAGATTTAGCAGAGCCCGTTTTAATCGCCTCTCCTGGTTTACGCACATAGCTAAACCCTAACTGATGTGACATAGGATTGTTTGCTGCTGCGTCTCCTGCTGTATTCAGGAAATATTTAGTCTGACCAGGAATACCCACAGCAGAACCGTCGGGGCCAAATTTCAGTCGGGTTCCGTCAGGTGACGTAATGCTATAGCCTACGCCTGCTGCCGTTGAGTCAGCAGTCAGAGTGGATGTAGTGGTATTATTTGTTGGGTCATTCAAATCAACCAGCGAGTAATAAAGTCGAATATTCGGATCGCACTTGAGAGAAAAAGTTTGTTGCTTAGTACTTATTAATGTAGTAGAAGTAGCGTTTTCAATGTTTGCCACGGGAATTCCCGCCATATTAACAGTGGTGGCTTTTGAGTCAGGCGTACAACCCGATACGTTAATACGGAGCGTAATATTATCAGACAGGATGGTATTCGTTTCACGAGCCACATTTTTATCGTCAAAGCAGGTATATCTGTACAGAGGTTGTCGAGGGATAATCAAAGCATTTTCTATGCGCTCCATTCCTCTATACACGTACAAACCAGAAAAAACAGTAAATGGATATGATAACCTATACGAATTTTCCCTAAGTCCTGTCCACACCACCATTGACCTGTTAGGTGCTGCCAAGGCCTGTCCAAATCCGCCAAATCCGCCAAATCCGGCATTGAATAAATCACCCCTCATCATTGGAGCTAAATACAATCCGTTAATTCCACTCTGATATAATACTACAGTTAACGGGCCAGGTGCAACCCAAATGGCGACTGGCTCATATTCTATCTTTGCCAGATTATAAGATATACTGCTATTCCTGCATATATAGTGCACTCCTTGACCAGACATGCCAAGGATCTTGGGAAAAGATAAAGTCGGACTATCGGCAGGACCGGTTACGGTAAGTGGAACTCCCCAAGAATGTAAAGACTCAGTATCTGGAATTGCAGACGCCGGAGAAACGCCTAAAACAAGACTTACCGAAAAAATAATAGATTGTACTACACACTTCATAAAGAACCTCTTAATCAGAATTTATATTTAATTTTTTTCAATTTGCTTTTCTTCATCAGCGATGTTTAACTACAGTGAACAGGTCTGCCCATTAGAATATTCACTTAAAGGATTTTCCTGATCAGATACGAATAATTTAGCACTTCCAAACTCAAGGGAATTTTTCAATAACATCGTGAGCGTGGAAAGAATAAAATTGATAAAAGCTACTTTCCCGCAGGAAAGCGGATAAAGTTGATCTGATCAAGATCATTCTCCGCTGAAATTTCATACTTATAAATAAGCTTAAAAAGCATTTTCTCTGCGTGCGGCTATTTTATTTTCTCTACATGTTCAATATTTACGATGGAAACATAGTATCTTGCATCATTTCGTATAGCAACCCCGCTCCCAAGAGCGTTTTTGTCAGAAATAAAAAAAATATCAAACGAAATCTTGATAAACCTGCTTAATAAAAACTCATTATTTAGGATAATTCTAATCTTCATCACAAAAACAAACCCGCATCAACAACAGCGCTCTAATTCTGGAAATGAGAGACTTAAGATAAATCCAGGTTTGAGCATTCCTACAAATCAGGACGATCTACCATTTACAAGTTAAACTATTTTAGTAAAATTTTGTAATTTTTAGCCTGTCGATAAAGTAAAAGCAAAATCCTCTTTCTTAAGGCGCAGCTAAAGCGTACTGCAGTTGCTTGCCCTGTTATTAGATACAAACGCTAAAGAGTCATATCGTTGTATCTCTTTACAGATTCGCCGTTTCGCCACTGCCACTGTTCTTTAAACGCTGATGGTATCTGATAATTCAGCGCTGAATGTGGACTGCTTCTTGGTTCTTGTTTATGGTCTGTTGTTAGTACTTTCGTTCCAGAGCCACCTGAATGACCTCCTTGACGAGCATGGTCTCAGCGAGAAGCTTCTTCAACAAGTGTTCGCTTCTTTGAAACCCTTCGTCGCTACACTTCCAACACTTGCATACTGCCAAATTTATAACGACATGTGCAGTAGGTTGGCGGCGAAAATGGCATGCGCAGGGCGAGATCAAGGAATGAAGCCCAGGTTTCGGCCTCACATAGGATACTGATGATTTGTTCGTCGCAAAAAGGCTTCTTGATGGATATGCCCTCACGTTGCTGATTACGACATTACTGATACTGCGATGTATTAATCAACCGTGAGCAGGCCACCTGCATATGGCTTAATGAAATACTTAGTAGCGCATTGATTTCATTTCTGAATATATAGTCCAAATTTATTTTCATTGTATCACCAATACTTTTTATTAGGATGAAATTAATAACGCCTCATCAAGTTCAGAAGAGGAAATTCAATGAATTAGTTGATGTGAAGTTTTAAGGGATGATTTAATGAATTATTAAATAATTATATACACATTCTGTAGCTATTTTTTCTTCATGCAAAAGGGAGAAAAATCCCCTTACCCTACAAGAAACATTACATCTCTTATTATAGGAAAACTTAAGGCCGCCCAACATGCTTAAAATTTTATTATAATAAGCTATATTCTTATTATCGGCGCTTTATTAAAATAAATAATAAACAATAAACAATAAACAATAAACAATAAACAATAAACAATAAACACACGACACGCAAAGCTGTCACGGCTAAAAAGAACTACAGCCGTGACAGTCCGTTTATAACATCACTGCGCTTTATACCACCGATTTTGCAGATATTTCACAGCCTTATCAGTCTGGGGCTGGTTCAGAAAAGCCTGCCTGAAAAGTATCGCGCCATCCACTTCCGGCAGGGCATCGTTCACATCCAGCTGTCTTTTCAGTTCAGGTACTCCCCCTTCGATCGTCCAATCTGGCTCGATAGCGGAAGAGGTGCCAATTTTATATAACGCCATTCCGATATATAAACGGGTATCAGTACCTCTGACGACATCAGACCACCACCCGGCCAGCACATCGTATCTGACAATTTTACGGCCAACAGGCCAGTACAGTTGTGGCGCAATGTAGTCCAGTAACCCCAGTTTTACCCACTGGCGGGTATCTGCATAAGCCGTATCATACGACGGGGCGCCCGCCTGAGTGTCCGATCCCAGCGGATCATTAGCTTTGTTTCGCCAGACGCCAGCCGGGCTGACGCCAAATTCAATATCCGGTTTCAGCGCTCTGATGGTCGAAGAGACCTCTTTGATCAACAGCAAAGTGTTGTTTCTTCTCCAGCTGGCCTTGTCAGGAAAATCTTTTCCATATTCGCGGTAAGTGGTTTCATCCTCCAGGGGAGACTGAGGCGTTTCATAATAGAAGTAATCGTCAAACTGGATACCGTCAACATCGTATTTTTTCACCAGTTCCGCGACTACACCGGTAATCCAGTTGCGCACCTCAGGCAGCCCCGGATCGAGAACAAAACGCCCACTGGCCGTGCGTATCCATTCAGGGTGAAGTGCATAGACGCTTGAAGGCGATGACTGCAGCGTATCGTTAAGTGCAGCAACGGTTTCTGGCCGGGTATTCATCGATACACGGTAAGGGTTAAGCCAGGCATGAAGCTTAATTCCTCTGCTGTGGGCCTCTTTCAACATGAAAGCCAGTGGATCATAATCGGGCTCCTTGCCCACACTGCCCGTCATCACATCTGACCACGGCAATATATCCGAATGCCAGAGAGCCGTGCCGTCCGGCTTAACCTGGAAAAAAACCGTATTAATTCCAGTTTTTACCATTTGATCCAGCGCGTCGGTGAGCGCCCTCTTTTGCAGTCGGATCCTGTCGGCATCCGTTGTCACTTTTAGGGATTCCGCTGGCGGCCAGTCAAGCCCCGCGACCGTGGCAAGCCAAATACCCCGCATCGGTTCTGTCGTTGATGCCGGTTCCTGGCGTTTTTCCGGCCCGGCTTTTTGCGAGCAGCTGACCATTGTCATTAAGCTAATCATGATTAACCCCCAACATAATAATTTTATTTCTGACAGCATCAGAGACTCCTTTCAATCGGGACCGGCGTCATGGGTTCACGATATTTTTCGATCAGCGCACGGGCAATGGCTTCAGTTTCAGCATCGGCGTTGCCGCCAATATCATTCGGTCTGAAATGCATCTGGAATGCAGCGATAATTTTCCGTGTTTTATCATCCAGAATGCCATTCTGAGGCATTTCACCATAACCATAATGCTTCAGTAATGCCTGAAGGCTTCTTATGTCTGCAGGCTCGTAAGACGAACGGTTGGCAAGATATTTGCTGACCTGTGCCCTGTCAGGCCAGGCACCAATGCCCATGGCCGCCAGCCGTTCCCATGGAAACAGTTTTCCTGGGTCCTGCTTCCGAAGAGGAGCGATATCGCTGTGCCCGAGCACGTTATCAGGCATGATCTGATAGCGATGAATGATATCTTTTGCCAGTGCAGCAATGGCCACAATCTGTTTTTCATTGTAGGGATACCAGGTACGATGCCCCAGCATATCGTCGGTAAAGCCAGGATTGACGATTTCAATCCCGATGGAAGTATCATTAAGATTGCTCCTGCCATTCCAGTTGCTGACACCGGCATGCCAGGCCCGTTTGTTTTCATCAACCAGCTGTAATACCACCGGTTTTCCACGTCTGGACTCCGGCAGGTGCGGAATCAGATAATGGGCGCTGACCTGCTCTTTGGTCAGCGTGTCTAACGACTGAGCATCGTCCAGAGCCGTATAGTGCATAACAAGATATCGCACCCTTTCATTTTGCCCGACAGCTGTAAAGGTATGACTGGCAAAATAGCCGTCACGTTCTTCAGTCTCTGTTGGCGACGTCGCGCAACCTGACACCATCACTGCCAGAATGGCTGTCGCCATCATTTTTTTCAGCGCTGATGCATGAGATATAAAAGCAAACTGCTGCATAAAATTTAACTCCCTGTAAAAACCTGAGGGCCAATTACCAGTCAAAGAAGCCGCTACTGCGGGTCACTTCTCCCGGTTTAACTACCAGCTCAGTCCGGTCCCTTTGGGAAACGCCAAAGTTCCGGTATTTGTCTTCTCGTCGTAGTCATACCAGGTGTTAACCGGTAGCTTCCCTGTTGGCGCACGCTTTCCGGTCAGCACCTCAGCCAGCGATGTCATCGAGTGACCACGCCAGATACCGTTGTCAAAACCGTAATAAGAGTAAGTGGCTACCGCCGCTTCGACGTCTTCGGCATAGCTGACGATGTCATACGGCGCACGCAATGAAAGATGAACACGTTTTTTTCCCAGCCCGGCGGCATAGCGCAGCCAGCCAGAATAAGGAGTCGCGTCGGCACGCGCTTGTGCTTCTGCGGCGGCAAGGCCATCGCGTTCAACCGGCGTAAAACGGGTTGACAGTGTCCCGAGTAGAAAAACGTCACAACTGGCGATATGTTCCTTTATCTGGCTATCCGTCAGATCTGTTTCCTTCGCGGCAACCACCCTCAGATATCCATCCTGTGTCATCACCTTCGCAATGCCTTTGGCCTGCTCGCCCCATGGCGTCAGTATAAAATAACGCAAACCCTTGTCCCTTAACGGCAGCAATGATTGCTGATTAATCACCACGGTGATGGAACGATCGGCAATTTGTTTTTCCAGCCCGCGACTGGCCGAAGCTGAATGCCTCGTTACCCTGCCGGATTCCTGCCCCAGCAGGTTGTAGCGTTCTTTGAGCTTTAAAATGCGCTCAACCGAGGCGTTAATATCGGCTTCGTTAATACTGCCTTTTTTAACTTCCTCGACAATATACTGGATCAATTCTGGTAAACGTCTGGCCTGTGAAGGGGCTGAAATACTGACGGGCATCAGTGCAATATCCACTCCAGCGGCAAACACTTTCGCTGCGGCATCACCCTGTTCGAAATGGTCAGCGATGGCGCCCATATCCAGCGCATCCGAGATCGTCACGCCGCTGTACCCCAGTTCATCACGCAGGATACAACTCTGTATTTCACGAGACATCGTCGCAGGCACCGTAATTTTCTCACCATTGCGGGTAATAAGCTGACTGTCATCCAGCGCAGGATACTGAATATGGGCAGTCATAATCATATCCGGGGCGGTTTGATTGTCGATGGCCTGTTTATAAGGTGCGATATCGATGGCGAACGCATCTTTCCGCGAGCGATCAACACGCGGCAGACCGGTATGCGAATCAGTGGATGTACTGCCATGACCTGGAAAATGTTTATATGCGGTGATCAGCCCCTGCAGTTTCATCCCGGCCGTCATTTTTTTCGCAAGGCGGGAAACTGTGTTCACGTCGTCGCCAAATGCACGTACGTTAATTACCGGATTGAAAGGATTGGTATTAACATCAACGACCGGCGCAAAGTTAGTATTGATGTATAGCGAGAGCATATCCTGTGCCATAACGCTTCCCTGATTTCTGGCAAGTGAAGCATCAGCGCCCCCCTCAATCGCTGCCGACAATGCCATATTGCCGGGAAATGAAGCGTAATCACCGCGGGGTAATCGGAAAACATTGCCGCCTTCATTGTCCGTGCCGATAAATAATCGCATACCACCCGTTTTCATCGCGGCATACCAGGCCGTCAGCGTCTTAATTTGAATTCTATCTTTCAGATTGTTGGCAAAAAGTATCACTCCACCGATATGATTATCCTTAATCAGCCTGCCAACCGTCTCATCGGGAGCAATCATATCTTGACTATTTTGTCCGTCAGTACCCCAGTAACGAAAATCAAGCATGATTTTTTGCCCGATCTTCTCCTCCAGCGTCATCGCATCTATTTTCTCTACTATATTCACAGGAATTCTCCCTTTCTGAAATACAGACTTTAATAGCCACAGGCAGACTATCATCAAATTCGATAGCATCGGCTATTTTTATAACAGCTATCAGGCAAAAATCGATGGATAATTTATTAAACAAATCATAAATGAAAAAATAACATCACATTTACCATGCTCAATAAAAATGCTCTCAGCCTGCCATATCGTTAAGATTACTGCTGTTTTTCGGATTATTGCTGACAATGAAAATTCAGATATTTCCTTACAAATTAGCCTAAGACAATACCTGGGCTCATATCAAGCCCGGGTAATAGCATCATAATTTGTGAGGTCGAAAAATCCTAAAAGAGTAATATTGAACTGCTTCGCAAATTAAAGTAAATAATATCTCCGTTACGATTTCGTATACGATTGGTTGTAAAAGCTGATGATAAAAGTGAGTTCAACCCAAAGGAAGGAGATTCATATGTACAGCATTGATTACAATAGCTATCGCTCTGTAAAAGGTTTCAATCGCCGGGTTCGTTTTCTGGTAATGCATTACACCGCCATTGATTTTAAAGCATCGATCACCGCACTGACCGGTCAATCAGTCAGCGCTCACTACCTTGTTCCTGACCCTTCTGATTCAACCTATATCGATGCGGGTTTTAAAGACATGCGCATTTTTAATTTGGTTGATGAAAATGAACGTGCATGGCATGCCGGAGTCAGCTCATGGGCCGGACGCAGCAATCTGAATGACACCGCCATCGGGATTGAAACTGTCAATTTAGCCAGCGATAAAAATGGCATATTTACCTTTCCGCCCTATAACCCCACGCAAATTGATGCGATTAAACAACTTGCAGTAAATATCCTGCAACGCTATCCGGATATTACGCCGACCAACGTTGTCGGACACAGTGATATTGCGCCAGGACGAAAAAGCGATCCCGGCGCAGCTTTTCCCTGGAAAGCGCTTTATGATGTTGGCGTAGGTGCATGGTATGACGATAAAGTAAAACAACACTACGAGGCTCAGTTTTGTAAAACCCTGCCCGCCAGACTAGACGTTATTGCTAAATTAAGTCGATACGGTTATGACACCTCAACCACTGTTACTGACAGCGGATACAAAAATGTGATCCGTGCACTTCAGCTACATTTTCGTCAACAAAATTACAGTGGAATTCTGGATGCCGAAACTGCTGCGATACTCTATGCCCTGGTAGAAAAATATTTCCCATCAAAATAGCTCAATGCATTTAACCGGGAAGCCGCCACCTAAAGGCGGTTTCCGAGCTGGACAGTTAAAAATATCCAGCTTTTTGAAAACATCACGGAAGAAAGTAACTATCGTGATAATTAGTCGATTAACCACTAATGAATCATGGAGAGTGGAATGCTAAGGATATCCCAATTAATTTTAATCTCGCTGATATCAAGCGGATGTAGCTTTCAGGCGGATAGCATTAAAAAAGAGACGTCAGAAAACAGGACACACACTCAAGCGTCGACCAGGGTAAATCTTGATCCCTACACTTCCGATAAGCTAAACGCTATTTTAAAGCAACGTCCAAAGATTGCCCATGATGCAACAGGCAGGATGACAGACGCAATCTCGGCGGACTTTCTCGGTACACCGTATCGGGGAAACATGCTAAAGGGTTCAGCAAATAGTCCCGAAGAGCTGGTGATCGACTTCAGAGGTCTGGATTGCTTCACTTACCTCGACTACGTGGAAGCATTACGCAAATCAACTTCTGCAGCTGAGTTCGTTAATAATCTTATCCAGACCCGCTATATTGACGGTCATATCAGCTTTTTCGATCGAAAACATTTTTTCACCGACTGGGCTTACAGAGAAGATAAGCTCGCTGACGATATCACCGCCCAGATAAGCCCCAATGCTGTGACCAGTGTAAAATATCTTAATAAAAAGGCTGATGGCGGGAACTACCTGCCAGGCTTAGCCATTGTAGAACGCAATATCACCTATATTCCGGCTAAATTTATCGATGAAAATGTAGTCAATCGTTTACGGACCGGCGATTTGATTGGCATCTATACCCACCTTGCTGGACTCGATGTGACCCATGTCGGTTTCTTCATTATGACCGACAATGGCCCGGTACTGCGAAATGCCTCCTCACGCAAAGAGAATGAGAAAGTAGTCGATTCGCCTTTTATCGATTATGTGAAGGAGAAACCGGGAATTATCGTTTTAAGGCCTCTCAGTTAGCTATAGCAAAATGAAAAAGAGAGTTACCTTATGGATTGAATGAAATTCATATCGAAACCGGTAACTCTCATTTTCCACAGTAATGATCCAGAAATTTTCTCAAACAATATGCTAAGCCAACTGAAAATTCGGCACTGAAAAATTTAACGTCAGGCTCCCCTGGTTGTCTTCCGACAATGGAAATGAAGTATTTATTGTTAATTTAATCACCGAATGAGAGATGTACGGTCATTCTTTCAGAGTTATAACTATCGCGATCATAAGGCAAATAATTGCTACTTTTTTGTTGCCGTTCAGATTTGCTCAGTTTATCAAACATACCAGGCGATTGATGCCCGGGCATCATACAGACACCTTTAATACAAAAGTGTCTGTCAGTATTTTTATCTAATGACCACTGCAACGGCATTTGTTTGCTAATTGCTTGTGCAGAAAAATTACTGCACACCGTTATCAGCAGGGTAGACAAAATAAATTTTAGGCGCATTTTACATCCTGATTAGATTATGATTAGTGTACTCCACCGTCGTTAATCGATGAAATAATAGCATTTATAGTCAACACCTTACCCGTTATGAGGTAAGGCATTGATTAATATCTCGATTAACTTCGCTGGTATTCAAAGAGATCACCAGGCTGACAGTCAAGAATGTCACACAGCTTTTCTATGGTTGCCAGTTTAACCCCTTTTATCTTTCCATTTTTAAGCATCGAAAGATTTGCTTCAGTCATTCCCATCATTGCAGCCAGCTCTTTTGATTTTATCTTTTTCTTCGCCATCGCGACATCCAGATTTATAATAATAGGCATTTATATTACCTTAAATATAAAGATCCTGTTCATCCTTAATATTTTTTGATTCTTTGATGATCAGTGAAAGTGAGATAAGAATTACACCTTTTATGATATCGTAAGCGGCATCAAAAGACATGCCAACATAATAGACAAAGATTCTTTCTCCTTTAGGTAAACTGACTGATATTGCTAAGCTTTGTAATGTTTCAACGACAGAATAGGCCATCGGAGAAATCGCGCTTAAAATACCGGCAATCAATAATACGTCAGTATTTCTGTTGCTCCAGATTTCGCCTTTGGATAACCGCAAAAAGAATAGCCCTATCATAAATAGCTCTAATGCCGACAGCAGTACCGGTAAGCAAGACAGAATTACGATAAGTGTGTAGCTCAAATTGCTTAGCGTAAACCCCTGATCCAGCAGCAAAGGCTGATACGCTGCGAAATTAGCCAATATATTATTGAGGTATTGGCTCTGCGGTGACAGCCAGGCATACGACTCCAGCACCACATGACCTGCTGCCATTCCCCAAGTGAGCACCACGGTAAACAAGGCAAAAAAAACTAATCTGGCCTTAGCCGGGCTCAGATTGTGTAGTGGGTTCCCTTTCATTTTCATCTCTCCGATTCAAGAGATTATCATATTACGATAATTTTTTATTAGATCAAGATGTTTTTTTTGTTTTCTGGGAGGAGAGACTTCACGGTAAAAAAAAGACTCATATTATTGATATTTAAAGAAATAAACTGTCACTGTACTGCTATTTTCCTGAAAATATCGATGCTATCTCAGAGATTTTCGTCGCTTTAACCTTTTTCGAGTTACACCCGGCTGACTGGCATGAGAACAGAAATCCATCAGTTAGTTCGGAAATCCTCCAGGACTTAGCTCTTTTTTATTAAGTTATTGTGTTCAAGAAGAGTTGAATAACCGGATTAAACCAATTATTCAGATAAAAAAAGGCCTTCGCGACGAAGGCCAAGGGGATCAAAAAGGGAATATATTGTGTTGGAGAGCGCCTTTAAAACCACTGAATATTACACTAGTTGTTTTCCTTAACATCCAGCCAGTTCAACAGCATCGCCGCACTCGCCATAATACTCATATTAGACATATAGCCATCGTAACGATTATTAATGGCAGATAGCTGGTTATTGTAATGGTCGTTCTCTGCCGTCAGAACATCCAGTAACGTTCGCTGACCGAGGTTATACCACTGATCGTAAAACATTTGGCTTACTCGCGCGGTTTCCACTGATAAGCGGTCAAAGTCATCAGCACGAATAAACGATGAATCACGGGTCTGGACCATATTGTTAATCTGATATTCCAGATCACGATAAGCCACTTCATATTGCTGCTGTGCACCATTGGCTTTGGCTCGTGCCGCCATTTGCGCCGCCTTTTGTGAACCACCGCTGAAAACATTCCACTGAACGTTTACCCCGGTGTACCAGCCGTTTTCATCGCCATTTACATCTTTCGCCGTATCCTTTGATACCGTCCAGTTAATCTGCGGCAAACTGGCTGACTGAATACTTTCTGCTTCATATTCAGCGGCTTTCACCTGGGCCTGTAAACTTAACAGACTGGGGTTTTTATTCAGTGCCGCCAGAGCTTTGGAGGGTGGCAGCTCAGCATCCTGCCATGAAATGCCTTCCGGTAAATTCGGTTCAACACCCAGCAGGCGAACCAGTTTTATACGACTGGTACTGAGCTGATGCTGAATGTCATCGAGGCTGGCGCGCGCTGACAGCAGTTTGGCTTTAGCCTGCACATATTCACTGGCACGGCCTTTATCGGCAGCAGTAATCTGTTCAAGCATATCCGCCAGTTGCTTCATACGTTTGACATAGGCCAGAGCCACCAGGCGATTCTGCTGATAGCGTGCCAGGTTGATTAACTCTGAAACCGTACTGTAGGCCAACTGCTCTTTGGTGTAATCCTGCGTTTTGATTGCCGCATTCATACTTTCCTCGGCGCTGCCTACCTGATTACTGATTTTTCCCCAGTCAAAAATCGGCGTCGTTACCGCCACTGAAGCACTGCTATCGCTGATTTTAGTATTATTTCGGGTAGTGGCTTCGCTGCCCTGATTTGCCAGTGGCGTTGACAATCCTACCTGTACCTGCGGCCAGCGTTGCCCTTTGGTCTGATCGATAGCATAACCGGCAGCCAGCACATCGGCCTGCGAAGACCGAATTTCCGGACTGTGCGCCAAAGCCATCGCCACCATCTTGCGCAGGAAAGCACGCGACGTGCTATTACGATTGCCGGATTCCGTCGTGGAAGAAGAGTTATCAGGCGTCCGCTTGTCGCTCTCACCTTGTATCTCGCCATCCCAGCGCACATTCTTGTATGCCGGATCGGGTTGATAATATTTCCTCACCGGTGGGAAGAGATCGTACGCACTGTCAGCAAATACCTGCTGGCTGGCAACCTCAGCATCTACTTTACTGGCAGGTTTAATTTCAGCCTTAACTTCAGGCTTAATTTCAGGTTTTACGTCAGCCTTCACCACTGCCTGACTCTGCTGAACCGGCGCAATATCTGCGGCCTGCTGAGCATGCTGAGCATGCTGGCTGGCATAATCTTTTTGCATCACCATCGGGGGTAAAGAGGCTATATCCTGTTGAGTCAGCCCTGTCGAAGCCGCAGCTTCAGCCTGTGCAGACAGGGAAGTACAGGGTAAAGTCACCGCCATTGCCATTGCTAATTTTAAACGTTGTTTATTATTGACCACTGGCTTATCGCTCCCTGAAAGCTTCTCGTGCTTTTAAAACCGGCTTTAACAGATAAGACAGGATAGTTTTCTCACCTGTTCTGATTTCCACATCAGCCACCATGCCAGGAATAATAGGAAACGTTTTATCCTGAACGTGGAGCGCCGCCTGATTAGTGCGAATATAGACCCGGTAATAGCTGGAGTCTTCACGTCCCGCACGGGCTTTCTCTTCATCAACTAAGGTGTCAGAACTCAGATGTTCGACCACACCACTTAATCCACCATAAATGGAGTAGTCATAGGCGGTAATTTTTACCGTCGCGGGTAGGCCTGGGTGAATAAATGCCACGTCTGCAGGCTTTATTTTAGCCTCAACCAACAAGTTATCTTCCAGTGGAATAATGGTCATAATCTCCGCGCCCTGCTGAATTACGCCACCGCGGGTGGTGGTGCGAATGTTATTTACCGTTCCTCTAACTGGCGCAAGAATAGTGGTTCGGGTCATAATATCCTCGCGCCCGCGCAGAATTTCCTCAGCCTGTGCCAGCTCTGACTCCTGCTTATTCAGTTCGCTGTTGGCATCTGAACGAAAGCGGTTAGTTCGTTCTGCAATCTGCAAACGGAATTCATTTGCCTGGCGCTTCAGACGCAAGATTTCCACATCCGAAACTAATCCTCTTTTAGCCAGCGGTGCAGAAAGCCGCACCTCATCTTCGGCCAGAGACAGGCTTTTCTGTAGCGCATCGACGCTCTCATTCAGCGTCCTTAATTGCGCGTTATAGGCCTGGGTTTGGTCATTGACGATACTTTGAACTCGCAGTACCTCTGCAGGAAACACCAAAGGTGTATCGTAGGATTGTGCGCGCAGGCGGGCAATCGAAGCCTTAAGCCCTAATACCTTTGAAGAGGATTCGCCGTAACTTGAGCTGGCACGCGTTGGATCCATCTTGAGCAGGACCTGGTTTTTTTCCACCACATCCCCTTCATGGACGTACAGCTCCTCGAGGATCCCCCCTTCCAGACTTTGAATAACCTGCTCGCGGCTGGCAGGAATAATTTTTCCCTCACCACGGGTTATTTCCTCAACGCGGGCAAAGTGCGCCCACACCACGGCAACCAACAGAATTAAGCCAATGATATACAACATAATCATACTGAATGGCGTTTTTTGCGAAATCATTGCCGCCTGAAGATCGTTAATAAACATCACATCTTCAGATTCAACCTTTTCCCTGGCATTCGCGTTGCCAGCTTTTCTCTTGGTTTTGCTTTGGTCGGCAGGACTGATAGCAATTCTTTTCAGGCTATTTTCATCATTGACGATTTCGCTACTGTTTTTTTTATTCGCGTCGTCTGCCGGCGGTGACGTCAAGTCATCCTTACGCATTATTCATTCCTTTCACTTGCAGCGAATTTCTTCCGCCTGAATTCAGATATTTTTATTGATTAAGCTGAGCTTTTTTTTGGCTGTTTTTCTGGCTGTTAGCGTTCAGCATCGCAATTACTTCTTCTTTAGGTCCATCAATCTTTACCCGCCCTTCGTCCAGTACGATTAACCGATCAAAAATATTCAGCACGGACATCCGGTGAGTGACAATAATCAGGGTTTGGCCTTCGATGGCCTTTTGTAATTGACGAATAAAGGCGCTTTCGGTCAGCGCATCCATTGAGCTGGTCGGCTCATCCATTAGCAGGATTTTCGGCCGTAATAGCAGGCAACGTGCCAGAGCTACCAGTTGTTTCTGACCACCGGATAAAGCACTGCCCATTTCGCCTACCGGCATATCAAAGCCCAGCGGATGCTTAGCCGCAATATGGTCGAGGCCAGTCATCCTTGCGACGCGAAGAAACTCTTCGGTACTGGCTCCAGGATTACCGATGGTCACGTTGTAACGAAGTGTGCCGTAAAATAACCGGCAATCCTGACTGACATAGCCGATCGCTGCGCGCCAGTCGGCTGGATCAACCTGCGTTGCATCAACACCATCAATAGAAATCTGTCCGCTGCGTGGCTGATACAGACGCCCCATCACGCGCAGTAGCGTTGATTTACCGCTACCAATACTGCCGATAATGGCAACGCGTTCACCGGCCTTAATATTGATATTAATGTTATCCAGCACCGGTGGCGGAACCATCACTCCAGGTACCGGATAGGCGAAGCCCACTTTCTTCAGGCTTAAATTGCCGGTAAATTTTGGCGTCGGTAAATAGTTGATTGCCGCATCACGCTCTGTTGGCAAAGCCATTAACTGGTTAAGCGATTTCAGCGCGGTTTTGGCATGCTGATAACGCAGAGCAAGCGCCACGACGGCTGCCAACGGCCCCAACGAACGTCCAGATAAAATCACTACGCCGATCATTGATCCCATGGTCAAATCTCCGGCGTGGATCAAGTAAACACCGTACAGCACGATCACTACCGTTGTGACCTGCTGCATAAAGGTGACAAAGTTAGATGTCAGAGCCGACAGATAGCGCGTTTTCATCGATGACGCCGCCGCCAAGGCACTGAAATCATCCCAGCGTTTTTGCATCACGCCTTCACCGCGGGCCGCTTTTAGCGCTTCCAGCCCTTCCACCGTCTCGATCAATAAGCCTTGTTTCAGCGAGATTTCACGAATGTTTTCACTCATATAACGGCTTAATGGCCACTGGATAAGCACGCTGACAATTAAAATAATCGGAATCGCCGCCAGCGGCACAACCGCCAGTGGCCCGCCAATCATATAAATGACAAACATGAACAGAATACAGAACGGCAAATCTGACAGCGTTGAAAGCGTTGCCGAGGTAACAAAATCACGCACTGCTTCAAAATCGCGTAACTGGTTAGCGAATGAGCCGGTGGATTGCGGTTTACTCTCCATCCGCATCGCCATCACCTGGCGGAACAGTTTAGCTCCCAGCACCAAATCGGCTTTCTTACCCGCGACGTCGATTAAATAGGTACGGACTTGCCTTGAGATAAACTCAAACACAATGGCTATTAATACCCCAATAGCCAACGACCATAGCGTGACGTAGGCCTGGGTGGGGATCACCCGGTCATAAACGTTCATGGTGAAGAAGGTGGTAGCCAGCGTCAGAAGGTTGGCTAACAGCGCCGCCAGAGCCGCGCTGTAAAAGTAATGGCGATAGCGCCACAGAGTGCTGAATAACCAGTGACCTTCGCGATTTGCCTGCGGCAGGATTTCATCATCACCGCGTTTATCAAGCTGAGGTTTGGCGTTCGCCACCATGGCGTAACCACTGTAATGCTTAGCGACCTCGGCCTCACTTAACGTCAGACTTCCACCGCTTTCTGGTATTACCATCTGATATTGATAGTTTCCACGTCCACCTTTGCGGGCGGTGATAATGCAGTAGGTTCCATCGTTACGGGCAATCGCCAGCGGGAACAGGTAGGTTGAAATACTGGAGAGATCGCGTTTTATCCATCCGGCTGCGATACCCACCTGGTCGAGCATCCGCAAAGCCAGTTCAGGATCTAATTGTTTGCTGCGCGGTAAACCCGCGTATAACACTTCCCTGCTGGCAAGCTTATTGTGATGCTGGCACAACCATTCCACAGCCCACAACAGAGAATCAGCACCATGATCCTCAATATTGTCAAACGCCTGTGATGAAATCACCGGAGTTCCCGACAATTGTTCGCTCATAACCTATTCCTGGGTTTTTATTTTTTAAACCTGCAATGCAATATTCAGGCTATATAGATAGATTTTTCAGCGCGTAGAATATATTAACCTTCCCGATAAAGATAACAGGCACTTACTTAAACAGAAGATAAAATATAGGCAAATACTTAGATTAATCCTGATTATCTAAGACTATTTATTGTTGGAATGTTAAATTTCTTTTACTCTCATAACGTTAGGATTAAGTAAGTCAAAGATTAAAATAAATAAAAAACGTTGTAAAAATACATACCAGGAGTACTAAACCTGGAAATGGGTGAACGACCAGTACTTTTACAGAACACTCCCACAATAAAAAATAACGGGCTGCCTGTGGCCGCCCGTTATCTGGTTACTTATTTGTAACGTTACCAGCCATATTATTTGACAATAATATCTACCCGGCGGCTGTTACTGTTACAGCCTGAATTTTGCTGGCTGGCACTGACTCCACAGCCTTCCGCTGCCTGCGCCACACCCATACCACTGATATTACGGATAATATTAGGACTAACTCCTGAACGAACCAATGCCTCGAGCACGGTTTGCGCACGTTCTTCAGATAAGCGCAGGTTAGCATCACGATTTCCAATCGCGTCGGTATAGCCTACCAGCTGGATCTCTTTGATGCCGTTTCCTTGCCTGAGGAAGCGCACAATATTATTTAGCTTAGCGACGGATTCCGGCACGATGCCAGCATAATTGCCTTTGGCAAAGCGGAATAAAATGCTTTCCTGAATCAACACCACATCATTACCGTTAACATACTCGCAGGGCTTGACCTGTGATGCACGATTAATGATACGCGTTTGTTTACGCATCGTTCGCAGCGCTTCTTCAGCCGTTGCACGTTCTTCCAGAGCCGTTGTTGAACCACGGGTTCCAGGATTAACATGCAGAAAATAGGTCTCTCCTCCCCGGGCATTAATCTGACGCGCCGGATTTTTTTTACCTTCGTACAATGGTTTATCGTTAAAGTAGGATTCTATTGCATGTGGGCCAGGGGCCACACAGAACACCGTAAACTCACCCGGCATTAATGCAGACTGCAACTCACGGTCAACGTAGATGGTCGCCGGAATTTCACCCTTAGGATAGAAAAACACAATTTGCGCCAGTTCCGGCACTACTCTGGCAACCGGACGATAACCCTGAACAATACGAATCTGAGCAGAAGCATTATTCTCATTAATACTCCCCGATTCAGCCAACACATTTAACGATAATGCACTAAGTACTACAGCTAATACGCTAACGACAACCTTCTTAACGCTATGACAAACTAATTTCATTATATTACTCCGGGCTTACCCGATTTATTCATCCATAAATGGCAATCACTTGCCTGATCATTTTTACGTCATTGCAATGACATTAATAACCTTACCTTTAAATTTATCCTTTTCGCCAAAACCCAATCGTAGTTCCAACGAGATAACAGGACCCGCGGTATCAACCGCGGGTCGTATTAAGGATTAAATTAAGATTTGGTTATTCTGCAATAACGTCTGCAGATCGGTCTGCACATCGGCTAACGTCAGCACGTTGCTGAATGCATGCTGACCACCAGTACCGTCGCGATCGATACTGATTACCGTGTCATTTCCTACGACTTCCACCTTCAGGTAATCGAGCACGCCCTGAGAGGAATAATCCAGTTGCATCACGCCATCATCCTGGAAGAAGGAAATTGGACCCTGATAATCAATGACATCGCTCAGGTCGATCAGATCTGCATCACCGTCGGTAGAAAGGTTGCCAATATGGAAACCATGTACCGTATCGTGACCGTTACCCCCGGTACCATCCAACTCCATACCCACGAGTTGTTTGTACATCAGGGTATCGTTACCTCCATTAACCAGATAGAAGGTGTCGTCACCACCACGGCCTTCAAACACGTTGTTGGCCGAGTTATCCGTGAAGGTATCGCCGAAGCTGGTGCCAATCAGGCCTTCGATACTGATTAACGTATCATTGCCGTGGCCGGTTGCGGTTCCGGTCCACAGGTTGGCCGTCACTGCACCTGGCGCACCGCTATAGTCGACGGTATCCAGACCTTCAGTTTCACTCCAGACCGCTTCACCACTGACCACCTGGTTCCAGCCACCACCACCGGTGTAAGTATCGTCACCTGCCGTACTGAAGAAGGTGTCGTTATAACCCGTACCAGTAATACCGCTGGCGCCTGTGGTGTTGTTGCTTTCACCGGTATTTTCCGCCGTCAGCACATAGGCATCATGCGCTTTACCTGTGGTCAGCCCACCCCAGTTCTCATTCACCGTGGTATTGGTGTTGCCACCCTGCTCACCGGCAAACGATCCGACGTGGTTCGCTGCACCATTGGTTATGCGCAGCAGCTGGACCGAGTAAACTTCATTCGGATCTAACCCGAAGAAGCTTACCAGGCCCATACTGTTGCTGGAGCCAGAGGCCTGCGGGTTAATCAACTGTGTCGCCACCAGATTACCCTCAGAGTCATACAGCTTGACGGTATTGCTGTAGAACGTATTGATGCCGTTTCCGTCAAGAATACGAATCTTCAGGCTGGTACCGTCCGCCGCGATATTGGTGTTTTTCACCAACAGCGTCGGCGCTGAAGCATCACCAGAAACCACCGCCGCATTAGTGCCAGAGCGGTACAACACCAGATCCATCGAACCATCCCAGTCGTAGTCCAGCGCCACGGCTCCGGTCAGGTTGTTGTAGTTGCTAGCCGTCAGGCTTACAGCGTTAGTCCCCCAGACATTACTACCCTGATTGGTATACAGCACCGGTGAGCCATTCACGCCGGAACGTGGAACCTCAATGATGTCCATCAGACCATCGTGGTTCCAGTCCACCGCCAGTGAAGTGCCGCCGTCGAGAGTATCACCGAACCACAGCGCATCAGCATCGGTCGCCAGCAACTTGCCGGTACCGTCGTTCAGATAGATACGACTTTCATTTCCATTCGCTCCGTTTTTCGAACCACGACTGATAAATAAATCCAGCCAGCCGTCGCCGTTAAAATCGGCATAGGTCATCGAAATAGACAGGTTACCGAAGTCATTTGCGCCATCGTTACGGAATACGTTGCTGTAATAACCGACTTCGTCAAAGCTGGTTGATGTCGTTCCGTTAGTACTGTTATAGATAATTCCCAGACCACGGGAGGTGTTGCCAACCCTGTTTCCTTCGCCGTTGTAACTGATATGCGCCGTGATATCGACGGTACCGTTGTTATCAATATCCACCGCACCCACTTCGTGCAGCACATTCAGGTTGGCCGGAATAGCACCACCCGGATGTCCGTTGGCAAAACCACTCGCCTGCTCATAGCTCAGCGTTCCGTTTTCGTTCTTAATGAACGAGATGGAGTCAGCTTCTGAGTCAGCCAGCACAAAGTCCAGATAGCCATCACCTTGACGGTCATAAGCAATCACACCGCCAAGGTGGTTAAGCGTACCCTGGTTCAGCGCCTGCGGCGTGTAAGTCCCATCGGCATTCTGCATCCAGTAAGCCGTACGGTTATTGTTACCGTACGAACTCACCTGAGACATCACATCCGTATAGCCGTCGCGGTTGATATCCGCAAACACCATGGAGTTGATAAAACGTCCGTACCCCGCGTCACTGACGTTGTAATCAGCACCATTAGTGGTGGACGGCTGCGCCAGATACGTTGAGGTGTAATCCTCGCGGTTCTCTGCGGTATACACGCGCAAGGCGTTAGCGGTGGTAGACCCGGTAGTACCACCTACACTCTGCGCAAATGACCAGGTGCCCGTGGAACTGATGGTTACCGCCGCCGCATTCAGGCCATAGCCCTGACCCGTAGTGGTTCCGCCCCAGCTCTGTTCGATCAGCGTACTGCCAGCGCCATCGGTTACCCCGATGCTGGTTGATGCGCTCAGACCAGAACGGTTACCCGCTTCATCCCAGACCATAAACGCCAGGTTATGCGCGCCCGCTGGCAGAGTAGTACTCAGCGTCCAGCTACCATCGGCATTGGCCTTAGCAAAGCCAAGGATTTGATCCAGACCTTCCTGATAAGTGCCACTACGGTTAACGTCACTGACCAGCGAGATAATCGCGCCTGCTTCAACGGTACCGTACTGAGCACTGCTAAAGATAAAGGTCGAATTACTATCTACTATCTGGTCAACCTGTGGCGCGCCGAGAATTCCCTCAGGTGCCACCAGATCAATCACCACCTGATAACTGGCATCAAAGTTGGTGTTGGTCCCCAGGTTGCCTGCCGAGTCAATTACGCGCAGCTGGTACGAAATGGTGGTACTGGCGGTAACAGCATCCAGTCCATGGCTCCATTGCGAACCGCTCTCTGCCAACACCGTTGTCCAGCTCTGGCCATTATCCAGCGACAGCTGCAGATACTGATTGGCCGACAGCTCAGTACTCAGGTTCCCGGTCAACGTTAAGGTACGGTCACGCGTCACCATATCGTTGTTGGTTGCCGTCGCACTATGGCTGAACAGATCGCCGGTGACCAGGCCATTACTGGTATCGGTCGTGATACCCACAGTGGTGGTCAGACCGTTCAGATCCGGGCCTACCGTACTGACAGTCAATGCATGAGTATCGGTACTGCCGATATTGCCAGCCCCATCGACCACGCGAGCTTCAATGGTGTAGTTGCCTGAACTTAACGGAGTGCTCTGCAGATCTACCGTCCAGTCAGTTCCGACATTGCTTAACGCTCGGTTCCAGGTCACTCCACCGTCAAGGCTGACTTCTACCCACTCGCCGTCCGACAGTGCCTGATCCAGGGTGCCATGAATCAGTAACGTAGAATCATTGGTGTTGAAGTCGCTGTCCGAAATACCGGCATCATCGCTGATCGCGGTAATCGTGACGACAGCATTCGGTGCCGCCGTATCAACCACGATGGTCCAGCTATTACTGACAGGGCTGATGTTGCCCGCGCTGTCGGTAGACTGTGCCACCAGATTGTACGTACCATCGGTCAGAGCCTGATCGTCTGGTAACACCATGGTCCATTGACCATTGCTGTCCGCGATAGCTGATCCGAGCAACACACGGTTATCTGCATCAACCTGATTGTAGATTTCAACAGTGCTGTTGGCTTCAGCAGAGCCTTTAATCTCAGGAGTGACATCGTTAGTCTGCCCACCACTGACCACTGTTCCCAGCACAGGCAAGCTATTGTCCTGTACATCGGTAATCTGTGGAGCAACAGGCGCAACAGTATCAATAGTCAAGGTAAAGTCGATGGAATCCAAAGCATTACCTGTCGCATCAGTACCGCTTACCACAAAGTTGTGTACGCCTTCGCTTAATGCGCTCTCTGGCTCAAAGCTCCAGTTACCACTGGCATCTACCGTCACGCGGCCCAGAATAGTACTGCTACCATCCTGAATAGTAACGGTGCTACCTGCTGTCGCAGTACCAACAAACGTTGGCGTCGCGTCATTAGTAACATCACCGGTATTCAGCAGTCGGGATTCGCCATCAGCTTCAACGTTATCAACAACCTGCAGTAAATTCAGCGTACCCGGCACGGTAGAAACCGTCACCGAGATATCATTCACTACGCCGCTGCTGTTACCCGCTGCGTCAACCACTTCCGTGGCGAATTGGTAATTGCCATCAGTTAGCGCATCCGCTTCTGCCGGCGTGAATTCCCAGCTGCCATTCGGGTTGGTTACCGTCACGCTACCCAACACCTCACCATTAGCATAAATAGTGACAGTGCTGCCCGCTTCCGCATTACCACGGAAGGTCGGTGTCGTATCATCAGTCATTGCTCCAGCCTGCAGCACGCCGGTTACCGCACCGACATCATCGTTAACCGTCAGCCCCGAAACAGCGTTCGGTGCAGTGGCATCGATGATCAGGTTATACCCATTGCTGCGGTCACTCTCCTGTCCCGCGCTATTGGTCGCCGTAACCGTAAAGTTATAGTTACCATCGCTCAGTCCAGCGTCCGGCGTGAAGCTCCAGTCACCATTCGCGTCTGCCGTCGTGGTTCCCACTACAGTAGTGCCGTTATAAATGGTAATGATGCCGCCTTCTGCTAACCCAGACGTCCCACTCAAGGTTGGGGTATTGTCTTTGGTCAGATCGCCGCTGCTCAGGCTGACAATTTCACTATTGCTGTCATCCACAATATTGGTGATGCCCGGCATATCTGGCGTCATCGATACATTGACATCGTAGCTGGTCTGCGGATTTGCGCTATTACCTACGCTATCGGTTTCCACTACGCTCAACTGGTTGAGGCCATCATACAGAGAACCGCTTGAGGCCAGCTCCCAGGTACCATTTGCCGCTACGGTTGTTGTGCCAAGTACAATGGTATTGCCACTGGCATCAGTGGTTGAAACCGTAATGGTATTACCCACTTCAGCTCCTGTACCTCTGATCACCGGTTGGCGATCGTCCATCACACCATTTTGAGCAACAGAACCTGTCACACTACCCACGTTATCAATCACATCAGTGATCGCCACCAGGCTGGCGTCAGGCGCCGTAAAGTCCAGTGTCAGCACGAAGGTGTTGGACGGATCGCTCACGTTGCCCGCCGCGTCCGTCGCCGTCACCGTGAAGCGGTGCTCGCCCTCGGACAGCCGCACGCTCGGGGTGAACGTCCAGCTCCCGCTGGCGCTGGCCGTCGCCGTGCCGATCACGCCGTTCTGGTCCGAGATCGTCACCGTGCTGTTGGCCTCCGCGCGCCCGCTCAGCGTCGGCGTCGGGTCGTCCGTCGCGCTGCCGCTGGCCATCGCCTGCGGCTGCACGCTGCCCACGTCGTCCGCCGCCGAGTCGATGGTCGGCGCCGTCGGCGCGACCGAGTCGACCGTGAAGCTCCAGCTGCCGCTGGTGCTGCTGTTGCCCGCCGGGTCGACCGCCGTCGCGCTCAGGCTGTGCAGCCCCTGGCCGAGGTCAACCGTTGGCGTAAAGCTCCAGCCGCCGTTCGCGTTCGCGGTGGTGGTGCCCAGCACGTTCGCGCCGTCCATCACCGTCACCACGCTGTCCGCCTTCGCCGTGCCGTTCAGCGTCGGGCGGGTGTCGTCCGTCACGCCGTTCTGCGCGACGGCGCCGGTCACCGCGCCGACGTCGTCCACCAGGCCGGTCAGCGCGACCAGCCCCGGCTCGACGTCCACCGTCACCACCAGGTGCTCGCCCTCGGCGCTGGTGTTGCCGGCCGCGTCCGTCACCCGGGTGGTGAAGTCGTGCGCGCCGTTGTCCAGCGCCGCGCCCGGCGTAAACGACCAGGCGCCGCTGGCGTCCGCCACCGCGCTGCCGATCGCCGCCCCGTTGTCGTAGACGGTGACCGTGCTGCCGGCCTCCGCCCTGCCGCCGAAGGTCGGCGTGTTGTCGTCGGTCACCTGCCCGGCGCTCAGCGCGCCCTGCTCGGCGCCGACGTCGTCGGTCACGGTCAGGCCGGTCACCGGATCCGGCGCGATGGTGTCGACAACGATGTCGAACGCCCCGGTCGCCGGGCTGGTCTGCCCGATGCTGTCGGTCACCGAGGCCGTCAGGTTGTGGTTGCCCTCCGCCAGCGGCGCTGACGGCGTGAAGCTCCACGCCCCGCTGCCGTCGACCACCGCGGTGCCGATCGCCGCGCCGTTGTCGAACACCGTCACCGTGCCGCCCGCCACCGCCGACCCGCTCAGGGTCGGGGTGCTGTCGTTGGTGACGTCGCCCTTCTGCAGCGCGCCGCTGTTCGGCTCCGCGTTGCCCTCCACGCTGGTGATCACCGGCGGGTTCGGCGCCACGGTCACCACGTTAATCGCGTACTCCGGCGAGGCCGGGGTCACGTTGCCCACCGCGTCGCTTTCGGTGGCGGTCAGGGTGTAGAGCCCGTCCGCCAGCGGCAGGGTCGGGGTCATTGACCAGCCGCCGTCCGCCTGCACCGTCGCCGTGCCGATCACCGCGCCGTTGTTGTACACCGTGATGGTGTTGCCGGCCTCCGCGCCGGTGCCGCTGATGGTCGGGCGGTTGTCGTCGGTGGTGCCGCCGGATGCGACCTGCCCGGTCACCGCGCCGACCTGATCGTTCACCCCGGTGATCGCCACCAGGCTGGCGTCAGGCGCCGTGAAGTCCAGCGTCAGCACGAAGGTGTTGGACGGATCGCTCACGTTGCCCGCCGCGTCCGTCGCCGTCACCGTGAAGCGGTGCTCGCCCTCGGACAGCCGCACGCTCGGGGTGAACGTCCAGCTCCCGCTGGCGCTGG
>Ga0302348_1000293_pt1 | contig 29282 bp, 30 predicted proteins | sample PhySR1_FD_202177 | JGI IMG/M metagenome (GOLD analysis project Ga0302348, IMG submission 202177) | Leaf surface microbial communities from sunflower plants in UC Gill Tract Community Farm, Albany, California, United States - DLSL S.R1... | ecosystem: Host-associated > Plants > Phyllosphere >...
AGGATGAGTCCAGAGGGTAGGGCGAATACCAAGACTGGTAAGGTCTGATACATACAGGTGTAAGGGTGCAATGCAATTTCGCGATTGCTGTCGGCAGTTCAGGGTCCGCTAAGAGCGAAAAGCGGACCTGGGATTGAGGCCGATTACGCATTAGTAACCGGACTCCAGAAGAGTTAACTTTGCTTGTTCTGGTAAAGATCCCAGCTGTTGCCGTAGATGTCTTCAAACACAACGACCATCCCGTACTCCTCCTCTCGCGGCTCCTGGCAGAAATGGACGCCTTTCGCCTTCATAGCGTTATAGTCGCGCCAGAAGTCGTCAGTCTGCAGGAACAGGAATACCCGTCCGCCGCATTGGTTGCCGATAAAGCCTTCCTGCCGTTCGTTTGAAGCACGGGCCAGGAGAAGATTACAGTCGCTTTCCGGATTCGGCGTCACAACGACCCAGCGCTTACCCGGCTGCGGCGTGTCTTCTACCAGCGTAAAGCCCAGCTTGTCGGTGTAGTACTCAATCGCGCGGTCATAGTCGTCGACCACGATGGCCACATAACCCATGCATCTTTTTTGCGTTCTCATTTCTGCTCCATCAGGTTTCAGACACAGCTGTCTTGAAACAACTTTTTAACACAGCCGAACGCTACTAGTTGCATTGATAAGTCCAAAATAATAACGTCCGCTTCTGGCACAGAGCGGACTTCCTGTGCCTTGAAATGATTCGCGGTTAACTTAATGTCGTGTAGAGGCTTCATGAAAAGCACAGGTCTCAGTAACCTGAGACCAACCCGTGGCCCGCCTTACATCAGCTATTTCCCTGTCCGAAAACAGCGAGCAGCAAATGAAAATAAAGAGGTAATGTCTTTCTGACAACAACGGGAGGCAGATATGGGTTTTAAAATTTCAGGGCTTAATGCTGAACCCTTTATTCATCTTTTTAAGCAGGACGAAGACTACTTAAAACGTCACGGCGCTTTAAGAATAAAGGTAGACAGCCATCCCGGTTATCCTGACAGAATTTCACTGCGAGATATTCCTGTCGGTGAAACAGCGATTTTGCTCAATCATACTTATCAGCCAGCCTACACTCCTTACCACGGCTCCCATGCAATTTACCTGTGGGAGGGATGTAATGATCAAGGTATATACATCAATAAAATACCAGAATCGATAGTTGCCAGGCTCCTTTCATTAAGGGCCTTCGGTGAAAACCATCTGATGTTACAGGCAGATATCTGTGAAGGTGCGGATACGGAAATGCTGCTGAAGCTTTTTTTCGACGACCCGTCAGTGAGCTATATCCATATTCATAACGCAAAACAAGGATGTTACGCCTGTCTTGCCGAGCGTTTATAGATAAGCCTGCAATCCGGACTCTTGAGGGAAAAGTAAAATGAAGATTACTGACGTTGTAAAACTTGCCCAGAAGTCCGCTTCTGACACGAGGTGGACGGAATCAGATGAACGTCAGCTAAGAGCGAAAAGCGCACCCTGACCTGCAGGATGGTTATCAGCCAGTGTAGTTTCTGAAGTTTAAACTGCACATAAGATGACGGCAGATAACGATGATTCGATATGTCCCTCTGAAAGGCAGGAGTACTATAAACGAAGTATACCTACTTACCGGTTTTGCTCGCTTCGTTATGGACATTCTGCCCGATTGTGGCTGTTAATTTGGACCCGTCTTAAGCTTCCCATATCCTGACAGCATTACGGTTGCTTCATCCATCCGCTGACGGTCGAGTTTATAGAACACCCAGTTCTTGATACGTTTCGAGGTCACTATTCCGGCCTTGGCCAGGATCTGAAGATGGCCTGTCACGGTAGGCTGACTGAGACCAATCTTTTCGGTGATAAACCCGACACACACCCCATCCTCGACCAGATCGCCATCCTGCTGTTCCGGAAAATATGACCTGGGATCGGAAAGCCACTCCACCACCACGAGCCGGTGCTCATTGCCGAGAGCGCGGAAAAGGTCTGCCATTGATGTTTCAGGATTGTTCATATAGCCAACCTCCTATATAGTTATTTTCCTATATAAACTCTGAGGTCATATTATGACAAACCACACCCAAAGACCAATGGACAGTGTCACGCTGAAGGCGATTTATGCTGCTTCCGCGCGCATCAAAACAACGGTTTGCAGAACCCCGCTGCAGCTTTCGCAGGCGCTGTCTTCTCTTGCAGGAGCAGAGGTCAGGCTCAAGATGGAGAGTCTTCAGCATACGGGTAGCTTTAAACTGAGGGGGGCTGCAAACGTCATTGCCAGTCTTAATGCAGACCAGCGCATTGCCGGCGTCATTGCCCCGACGGCGGGAAATCATGGACTGGGGCTTGCCTGCGCGGGTCACGCAGCAGGTGTACCGGTGTCCATATTTCTGCCCTATTCAGCAGACCCGATTAAGGTCTCAGCAATGAAAAGCTATGGTGCTCAGGTTACGTTCTTTGAAAATATTGAAGAGGCGAGACAGGCCGCGATTGTGGCTGCGCAGGAGTCCGGCGCGACGTTTGTCTCCGCCTACGATAATGAGCAGATGATAGCCGGAGCCGGCACCGTCGGTCTGGAAATAATGGAAGACTGGGCAGACGCTGACGTCATTCTCGTAAATATTGGCGGCGGCGGGCTGGCGTCAGGTATTGCGACGGCCGTCAAAGCTATCAACCCTGCAGCCGAAGTGTGGGCAATTCAAAGTGAAGCCAGCCCGACTTTTGCACACTGGAAAGAGGCTGGCCGAACGATCCCGGTTGAATTATCCCCGTCAATCGCCGAAGGCATCAGTGGCTATATTGAGCCTGAAGCAATAACCTGGCCCCTTGTACGCGACCGCGTTGATCGTGTTCTTATTGTTTCAGAAGCCGGGATCAAAGCAGCGATGCTGTTAATGCTGAATCAGCACAGCCATGTTATTGAACCTTCGGGAGCACCTGCAATTGCGGCAGTCCTTCGTTATGCAAAAGAACCTGAGTGGACGTAAGGTCGTCTGCGTGGTTAGCGGCAGAAATATATCGGGTTACCGTTATCTGAAATTAATGAATGAGGCCACACTCTGACGACACGCAGCAAAGGTGCAGGCAGGAAACAGAATAGCACGCAGCCGGTGTGAGAGTGAGAATTGATAAAATATCACGCCCCCTTCTTTACTTAGATCGATATGCGAACTTGCCCTAAAAAGCGAGGTCTGCCCCGATTATGTTACTCTGTGCAGAAGACCGGGCCTCATCTGAACGCAGTCTGTTAAAATAATTACATTGTCCGTACCTTCTCTCCGAAGCTAAATAAAATGAGAATAATATGAATAAAAGCAGTCTTAAAACCTTTCACCTGTTACGTATTCTGATGCTGACGTGCGTACCCATGTTTTTACTGGGTTGTGCCAGTGCATTATGCCCTTTTGGCAGCTTTGAAGGCACGGTTCCGGACTTTAAAAATAGTTACTGGAGATCCACTGAAAAACATCCGGCTAAGTCTGATGAACAAGTCCAGGAAGAATGCACTCATGCTGCCGACGCTGAGGAGCAACGCCTTTCGCAGGTCTATCTGCAGTTGTGTAAAACCGGCCAGTTAACCGCCGAAAATCAACGATTTGCACAGAAATTACTGGTCAATCCACTCTATTCTGGCTTGAAATCAGCAAAAGCCGTACCACAGGATAAGTCCGTTAATACAGTTGAAGCCCAGCTGAGACGGTCGATTTCTGGGAGCGATAACGCTAAGTATTTCAAAGAAAATTGTGGCTATTACATTGAAAAAAACGCAGCCGAACGGACCAGCACCCTGCTGGGTTTACAGGCAGGGGATTACAAAAAGGAGGTTTTTAAACAGTGCATGGCAGAAAATCATATGGCGCTCATTGTTCCACAGACTGAATTCAGCCGGTGCAAGTCGATAGGATGGTAAACAACCCAGGCCTGACCTCTACTTCAGGTGAACAGGTAAAATGATGACATTGGCCATTTACGCTCCTTACCCCAGACAAACAGTGCTATGCAGGCAGATATAAAATTAAATGCGGGCTTTGCTATAGAATGCATGAGCCCGGAACAACATTAAATATGCTGAACAGCGTTCATGCCAGGCGGCGCGTTCGCCGTTTACCTTCGGTCTGCACTATCTGATGTATACGCATCATTCCCAGTAAACCAGGTAAGCAAGTGCAGCAGCTGAACAGAAAGCATAGGGGCTTAAAAGCAAAATATCCGAATAAGACGCCTCACATATCCTGATAACAGGCCATGCCAGTATAAACAGCCACATGAAGAGCACAGAGTACACAATACAAAAGCTCCCCTTCAGGGCGGCATCAGGATAAAATCGCTTCGAAATCATCGCTAATGGCATGCCGATTATCATTGTTCCCATCGTGGTCCCAATAATACTCATCGTAACGATGAAAAAATAAATAAATATGAGGCCCATTACCGGTGCACTGTCTTTCCCCAGGGAAAGATAGATTAAAACCAGTAATGAACCCACGAGACTACTAAATGTTGCTGATATCACAGATATCCTAATCCAGTTATCGTCAATAATGTTCGCCATAACTCTCTCTTTGTCTGAGCAGCTTTATTGATGCACCGTACCCGCTAAAATTTTCGGCACGAGGCTTGACTGCAAAACAGGCTTCAGGCACAGCATCCTCATGACGACCTGCGACGGGCATCCTGACAATAAGGACATAACGCCGCCAGTCAGTTTTTTTGGAGCAGACCAGCATGATTGTCATCCCTTTTCCTGGTGAGTTTTATTCTACGAGCCTTTTGCATGTGCCATAAAAATTTTTAAGCATAACTATCTAATTCGAGTAAGGCGACAACATCTGCTTATGGCACAAAGCAGACCTACGTACTGCAAGGTCCGCTATGAGCAAAAAACGAAAGATCGCAGGACCTCTCTGATTGATAAAAACTTGCAACGCAGTCCCGTAATTTTCCTCAGGGATTAATAAATATGCATAGCTCTCACGCTGGATAATCAGAAATATTTCAGTCAGGTCAGCCTTAACTATATGTTTTAATGAGTAAACTAACTTCGCACTTATCGTGAAGTACTAAAGCAGAGATTTCAGATAGTTTGGTGCTTAATTTTTAAACTCAGCAGGTAACTTCATGATAAGAAGAGTGGATCACGTTGGTTTTTCAGTTAAAAACATTGATGAGTCATTATTCTTCTGGACTCATATTCTCGGAGGGGAGTTATTACGCGAAGGGAAAATGTCTGGGCCCATCATTGATGAAGTTACAGGCGCAAGGGGGGCTGATGTACGAATGGCGTTGCTTGAGCTGGCTGGCATCAAAATTGAATTACTCCAATACGATAACATTAAACAGCCAGCAGAACCCTCAGCACCCTACATCCCCGGCTATGCTCACCTTGCGTTTATAGTTGAGGATCTGGATACGCTCTTGCGCAAAGTATCGGAGTATGGCTGGAAAACACCAGGTAAACCTCAGACAGTCTTATCAGGTCCCATGCAGGGAACCAGAGTAATTTATTTACAAAGCCCCGATGGACAGACGCTGGAGTTGATGGAGCACGGTCAATGAAGTCCACCTGGCATAGCCCGTTATCGGCTTATTTGAAACATTGATCTTTGCAATGTCCGCTTCTGGCACAATACGGGCTCACATCAGGACCGGCGGGTTGCCCTGGCGCAAACCCTCTTCTTATTAAGTGTGAGTGTTCGCCAGGCCTCTTTCTGTCGGCCTACATTCCCAGACTGGCCAGCAGGTCATCCACATCATCCTGACTGGCAGGCGTTTCTGATGCGGAAGCGGGTTTAGAAGGCGCATTACGTTCGGCGCTGCTATGTGAGCCTGCGTTATCACGGATGACCTGTATCAGTTGCTGCTCCGCCTGGTTCAGCACGGCCATCATCGCCTGCACAATTTGTCCTGTGAGATCCTGGAACCCCTGCGACATCATTATCGCGTGCAGTTGCTGTTGTGTCAGACCCGTGACACGAGGGACGTCATTCAGCAAGGCAACGGTATCTGTAGCTAATGCCTGGGTCTGTTCTTTGTCTGACAGCGTCCCGGAAGTGGCATCCCAGCGTTGTGTGAGTTTCTCCGCTTTTTCTCCCAGCTCAGTTTGCAGAGGCTGCGTGATTTCCACGCTGTTGATTACGCCCTCTGCTGCTTCGCGGGTCATTGTGACGACATAACCCAGCCTTTCACGGGCGTTCGGAATGCTTCCCGCCACATCGGCAATGGTTTTATCAAGCCCCAGCTGTTGCAGACTGTCGCGAAGCTGCCGCAGGATGTGGCCAGCACGCGCCGTAATTTCGCCAATTTCCTGATGCTTACTATGAATGTCGGATGGTGACATGGATGTTGTTTCCTGCGTACAGAGTGTCGATACCTGAGGTTATCGGCAGCTCTCGGCAGATTTTTAAATTTCCCAGGAATTTTTCCTCAGGTAAAAAGTGACATGATGACAATGAGGCGGCATTGGCTGAACGTCATCAGGCTGGTGGAAGCGAGAAATAACCCTGATTAAATCGTCAATGGGTAACATATCGTCCAGTTATAGTTGACCCTCGCCAATTTTAAATCCCCGGTAACATCGCCAAAATTAACGGCCTGGCGTTCAAAAATATACTGACGCAGAGAAGTGGGTAGAAAATCGGCGCCGTAGCGCAGAACGGTGCTGTGCCAGAAAGGGGCGGGTAATGGGCTGCCACTGTGACGCAGCTGCAATTCATTCTTCCATTGAGAATTCAAAACGCTTTCGCAGAAGGACTGGCGCATAGCGATTGCAGTACTGTCAGGGATTCCCGCCAGCAACAACTGGCTGGGCAACGCAACCAACCGAAGGTCTCGTATAACGATTCGTTTTGCATCAAATCCAGTCCAGATCTTCGTCAATTCTGCCACTTTTTCTGGCAGTGGCTCGTTTTCGTTCATGAACGGCAGAGTCAGGGGCAGGAAGGTAAAATGGAAACCCTCCGGGGGAAGAACATCAGCAAGAGGGTCATCTTTTGTGAGCTGCTGCAATTCACCAATAAGACGCGAGACATCCAGAGAAACTGGGGGCTGAATACCCGAGGCAAGAGCCAGCCTGACAGGATCGTAATAGTTTCCCTGTTTAATATCCCCAACTCCTGCATTTTTCGCCCAGATGGCGGTGGTGTTTTCGTTTGTTGAACGATAGAGGTTTTGCAGACTCATCGATGACAGACCTTTTGGAATTAGAATGAATACAGGCTTTTACCCTGCTATTTCTGCCCGGTATTTTACGCTATTCAATTAATTAGTTAGTGTTCACCTGCCCTTAAACAGACAATCAGGGGACAGATCAGGACAACATAAAGCGGACGCATAGAATCCATCCACTCTCTCTGATATTGATGACGCTAAAGCACGTCTGTTGAGGGAGAAAAGATGAATTTTTTTAGCAGTAAAGAATTTACTGGCTCAAGAGCATGGGACTCACTGCATATTGCCAGCTTTGATAATGTCAGCGTGAAACTTCACTGGACCGATCAGCCTTACAAGTGGCACATCAACGATGGGCAGGAAGTTTTTGCTGTCATGGATGGATGCGTTGAAATGCAATATAAGGAACAGGGCGAAGTTAAAAGCCGTGTTCTCAACGCCGGTGATATCTTTTACGCCAGTGAAGGAACCGAGCATATCGCGCGCCCACAGGGCGTCGCACGCGTGCTGGTTATTGAAAAAGAGGGCTCGGTTTAATCAGAGTGTTTCTTTATCGGGTCAGGCCTGATAATCCGTGACGAAACAGGATATCTCCTCTCCCAGACTGAGCAGAAATGATTCGCGTGAAGGGTGGGTATCTATTATGTGCGGCGGCAGCGTGTTCATAAAAGTAAAATGGCCCGCATCCTTAACCACGCAAACATCAATTACCGTTTCTGATTCTGATTGCATAAACAGCGCTTGCGACGGCGGTGTCAGAGTGTCCTTTTCGCCTGTCCAGATCTTCACCGGTACATTGAGGGATGCGAGTGCCGAGGGGGCTTTAAAAAAGTCCGCCGCAGGCGCTAACAGGAACAGTTGATTTAAAACCTGACTGCCTGCAAACGTCACCTTCTCTCCGGCTCGGGTCCACGCCTCCGCGCCGACTTGCATCAACAGAATCACGGCGCCGAGGGAGTGCCCGACACCGGCAATCGATTCATAATCATGACCAAAATTATCCAGAGCGAGGGCAAGCCTCTGGCTACGATCCAGCAGGTCAATCTTTGAGGGTGTGGGTGAGGTCAACCGATCAAAATGCGGTGCGACCACCGCAATACCATTCCGGTTAAAGGTCTGCAAGAGCGCCAGATGACGCAATGGACTTCCTCCAGCACCGGCTGCGAAAAGGATGCATTGCCTGGCCTCTTTCGCCCTTAATAGCGTGACCTCGAAATCCTTACCGGCATGCCGGATGACAGCGGTTTCCACCTTCTCGCTGTAAATCATAAAGCCGACTCCCTGCTGAAACATGAGTCCCGTGATACTAACCCATCGCGTGTGAAACGATAGTTTTTGCCCACTCCGGAACCCGGCCTTGCAGTTTTGCTGCGCTTACTGCGACGCCTCTGACAGTAATGCCGCCTGCACAGCAGGGCGCGCGCTGATCCTCGTCCGATAAGCCACCAGCGCTGGCCAGCGCGCCAGTTCAATGTTGAAGAATTTGCACCAGCCCAGCACGGTGTACAGATAGGCATCAGCAACGCCGAACGACGTCCCCATCAGAAAGGCTTTATCGGTCAGCGAAGTCTGCAGATAATCGAACCGCCGGAACAGCTTCTCGCGAAAAATCGTCAGAACATTGTCGGGCAGGGACGTGTTAAACAGCAGCGCAGACCCCGCATGAATTTCACTGGTAATAAAGTTAAGCCACTCCTGCAGACGAACCCTCTCCCAGCTTCCTGCTGGCGGTGCCAGCTTGCTTTCTGGTTTCAGGTCAGCGAGATACTGCACAATCGCTGGCCCTTCCGTCAGTATCTGCCCGTCATCCAGTTCCAGCGCAGCGACATAGCCTTTGGGATTGATTGAGCGAAAGTCATGCCCGTCAGCGGTGAGCTTGCTCCTGTTATCCACTTTAACCAGCTCAAACGCTATTGCCAGTTCACGCAACACGATGTGGGGCGAAAGCGAACAGGTATCCGCGGCGTAGTAAAGTTTCATCTTTTCTCCGATAACATTAAAAGCGGGTAGCGTGTGTTGTGCCTGAATACACTGTGCTCAGTCTCACTGTTGCTGTAAAATTAATGTTTAATAAATTAACTATAAGCCTGGCTACTGATGACTATGATGAATCTTCAACACTGGCGCCTGCTGGTGGCGGTGGCTGATGCCAGTAACATCTGGCGCGGCGCTGAAGTGACGGGCATGACCCAATCTGCTGCCAGTCAGGCGATTGCCCAGTTAGAGTCCTCGATGGGGTTCCCGTTGTTCGTGCGGGAGCGTCGTCAGATCGGTATAACCGCCCTGGGTGAGCAGGTGATTGAACATGCCCGAACGATGGTGGCGCAGCTCAATGCTATTCGCGAACTGGCTGATGCGCACAGGGGTTTAAAAGGGGAACGTATCCGGCTTGCCAGCTTCCCCTCGGTCACCTCTACACTTTTGCCTGGCTTGCTGCGGAGCTTTAAGCGTCTGCATCCGGACATGGATGTGGTGGTGCTTGAAGGGACTGATGAGGAAGTGGAGGCGTGGCTGGCAGCAGACACCGTTGAGCTTGGGGTGGTGATGAACCCCGCGCCCGGACGTGCTGACGTGATATTAGGACAGGACGCCTGGGTTGCGGTGATGCCTGCCAGCTCTTCGCAGGCTAGCGCGAACGGCATCACCCTGCAGGAACTGGCAGACCAGCCCTTTGTGCTTGCGACAGGCGGCTGCGTGGTGAATGGGAGAAGCCTGATCGAACAGGCGGGCCATCAGCTTACCGACGTGCGGGTAAAAGTCCGCGACTGGATCAGTGCCTGCCTGCTGGTGCGAGAAGGGATGGGGGTTGCACTGGTGCCGGAATCTGCCCTGCCAGCGGAGCTGCGCGGCCTGACCGTGCTGCCGGTAATCCCTGCGGTACACCGTGAGTTCGGGCTGGTCTGTTCACGCGCAGGAAAAGCTTCTGATGCCACGCAGATACTCCTGAAAGGCGTGCGAAAAGGGCAGGGACACCAGGCGGCATGCTGATCAGGCGGAACAATTGTCATCGCTCAGAATTCGCGTAACGGGTCGAAAAGCGGGTAAAGCCAGGGCTGATTCACAAGTAAAGCGCCTTGCTCGCCCAGCGTCTGCTTGCTTTAAGCGCTATGTGATCCCCCGTACTGTAAGGTGTTTTATCGCGGACCCGACGCATGCGATCTTTGCAGTCTTTCAGGAAGGTTTCAGCACTCTCCTGGAAGATGGAGCAGGTTAATGGCTTGCCCGCTTCGCTGGCCGTTGCCTTTTCTGCCTCATTCAGCAGTGTACTGTAAGCATCAATCGCTTTTGTCATTCCGGCCACGTCGGGATGGGGAGAGGTAAACAGGATAGCCAGGCAGCACAAGGGCAGTCACCGTCATCGCGGGCATGCTGGCACTGCTTGCGCTTTTAAACACGATCGGTCCTTTCTTTATGTGGTCAGAAATACAGACTGGAAATGGATATTCGCATTGGCTCCCTTATCAGCTGCGATGAGGGAGCCGATGACAAACGGCTTATGCGCTTTGCGACGCTTCGGCCGATTCTTCTTTCATTAATGCCCTGACCGTCTGATGGCGATGCCAGTAAAGGCCGAGAGTATTTTTAAAGGCTTCAATCTCTTTCTTCAGACCGGGTAAGGGGATCTCACTGCGCTTTTTACCTTTAGCGTTCGGCTGCTCATGCTGTAGGTAGAGCTTATCCCGGCCGAAATTACGAATGACATTGATGTTTTTTACGTTATCCCACTCCAGCAGTTCGGCGGTTTTCGGTGACACGATGCCCTGCCAGGTGATGACAATCTGCGAGCCATCTTTAAGCGTGTAAGGCACATTGGGGAAATGCTTCAGCACCAGCGCGGTTTCCATCTCACCCTCAGGCTGATAACGCCAGGCCAGGCTTTCCTCATGCACTGAAGAGAAGTCGCGTTCATATTTCTGCCACAACTGCTGCTCGATCTCGTTGGCAACCGGCATCAAATCAACCCAGCTCTTGGCCGGGAAATCGGCGGCGACCGCTGCATAGTCGGCTTCGTCAATGTTGTATCCGACGTTGCGCATCCTTTCTGCCAGCGGCGGGTGTGAGTCAAAGGGGTGCGGCACATTCTGTTCGCGGACAACGCTGATAAAGTCCGGAGACGCGACATGCTCAGGCAGACCGGCAGCGATAGCTTTACTGATCCCCAGTTCATTTTCATGCAGCGTCCGGTTATTAAAGAAGTTTCGCTCAACTTCACTGCGGTAACTGGCATAGGCGGATACTTTGATCAGCGATTCGATAATCGCGGCGGGGGAGACCAGCGTTGAGGCATTGCGATCCGCCACAAACTCACGTTCACGGCTGTTGCGCTGCCATGCCAGTTCAAACAGCATGCGATAGAGGTAGAGCGGATAGTACACGATCAGTGTTGCCAGATTCTGACCCATCAATTGCATGTAGAGGTCAAAGCGATGCAGCTTCGGTCCCAGCAGTGCGCCGGAAGCGGTGTCACCTTCATGCAGGTGTGTCAGCTCATGGACCATCACGCCATCAGCCTGCGCAACGGTGAGCTGACGCAGCAGCGGAATGCTGACATAGAGTTTACGACCGGTAAGCGGGTGTCCGTTTACGCTGAGTGGGGCTTCGGTCACGTAAAAGTTGGTATCGATGCCCGCAACGATATGATCGGGGGGCGTGGTGCCGACTCTGGCGGCCAGCATATCAATCTGTGACCAGAGTGCCGGAGCGGCTTCGCGGGTCACGACTTCACCTTCAATACTCTCTTCCGGCGGGAGTTTTTTGAAGATGCCTTTAATCATGTAATACATGCCGGCCAGCACCAGCAGGCCTACGGCCATCACCAGCTTTGGATAGTAGGTTTGCGTGAAGAAAGCGGTACCCCAGAATGAGAGCCAGACCAGCATGCCGCCCTGAACCATAACTTCCAGTGAACAGGCCAGCATCAGGAATTTGCGGGCCAGCGCCAGACTGATCACTTGTCCCTTGCGGCTTTTAAAAGCCAGCGCACTGAACAATAGCACCATTAGCAGGACAACGCCGCTGCCGATCAGCGTCCAGAAAGCCACTTTATCCATCATGTAGAACTGCCACAACTCGGATTGCGGTGCGCAGACGGCGTTTTTGTAATCCTGCAGATTTTCATCGACCGGGCCGCAGACGCTGGACGGCGGGTTCTGCTGCAAAAATGTCTGCAGTTTGCCGGTATCCTGATGTTGCTCCTGCGCATCGTTCATAAAGAACTGGGTGTACTGCTGATCGAGTTGCGCATTGCCGTATTCAGCAAAAACCAGAGTAATAACAGGTACCAGAAACAGTGTGAACAGCAGCCAGAGAAATACCTTCAGATAACCCTTTTTCAATTCCGTTAATGATTTCAAAATAATAACATCCTATATGTCAGTGAAAGGGAGAAGCTGCTGACATCAGGAAGTTCTCAACAAGAATATCCTGGCCCCGACTATGCCGTGCGGGGCACGTAAGCGCTTCAGAGAGAGTGTAATGAGTGCAATGAGATTATAATCCAGTCTGAACTCATTTTGAAAAGCCCGGAAAATATTTCTGGATGTTTTTCATTGCCCGTTCGCTATTCTTCGGGCGGCTCACGTTGCTCAGGCATAACACCGATAATTTGAGTTAAAGTTTATTATTTATTTTGGTCAGCCTCCGCCATGAAGTTTAAAAAGCTGCCTTCCTGCTGACCCTATACCAGATTTTATATTTTGCCAGTTGCGCTGAAAAAAATTACCAGCGCATCCCTTTAAAGGGGTTCCAGCCGTTATCGCCTTTTCGCTCTTTCAGGTAATAATTGTAATTCGTACTCATGCCGTACAGTGCATTAAAGCCATAGGCCAGGCCGCCCTGAAGATACCGTGGGAACTCCATGCCCGCTATCGCTAAAGCGATGATCAAAATAACATAAACAGCCATCATAATTAAAATCAGCATGATGTTCTTTTTCCACAGGCCGAGTACAAACAGATAAATCGGGCCAAAAACGAAGGCAATTAAATTCATGTTCACTCTGAATTTTTGCCTGAAAGGCAGTTGCTTCAGTGCCTGTCTGAAGCCGGGTGAACTGGGAGCACCATAACGGTCGAAAAAATCAAAGCGGGCCTGCCACCTCGCACTGTATTCTTTAGATCTGTTCTCTTTACCATTATTTTCAGTGAGTTGTTCCATATGAACCTCCATGCTTTACACGAAATCTGACGATCACCATACTGTTTCATCCGGATGACAGCGGCATAAATGTCTCCCACCTAAACAGCCGATGCAAATGTTAAAAACAGCGATATCACAGCCGCGATTCATTCAAACTAAAATAATAGCGCAGTGCAACAAACAGCAGTGCCGCATCCGGCGAGCAATATTAATGGCACACTGGATACGGGATAAGCAACAACCTCAGGAAATAATCCTGGTGGCATCAGGCGTTTTATAACGAATCGGGCTGATATGCCCTGAACGGGGCAGGGAGAATATTAGCACCAAAGAAAATATCGCTACAATGATAAAAATATGTTAATTTCCAGAAAATAATTTCTCGTTCCTCACCCATCTATAGGATATAAATATGATCGCCTGGAGCGGAGTCGGGTTTTTTGTCGCACTATTAATTTGTGCTGCTTATCTGCTGTGTAAATGGGTGCTGGATTTTTATTACTATGATGGTTTTTTTGTCGCGCATTTATGGGCGACAGGCGCAACGCTCATCGTTGCTGCCCTCTTTTGTGCGCTCTTCGTCTGGGCGCTCCGGCAGGAAAAATGGCTGGACTCCATCGCAACGGCGACCAAAAGTGAGCCGATGATGGCCCCCGAAAAAACCCACAATTTCTTTTTTATCCCCGTTCTTTACTGGCCGATAATTTTGTTATTGCTCGGTTCAGGGATCTGTATTTACGACCTGACCAGATAACGCCTCTGCCTCGCCGACACCCGATTCGGTGTCAGTGAAATGGAAATAGCCACTACACGAAGGAGTTCACGGTGAAATTACGTCAATCATTAAACATTATGGGTGCGCTCTGCCTGACGGCTGCACTTGGCAGCGCCCCGATGATCGCATCAGCAGCCGAAGCGAAAACAGCACAGGCTGCAAACACGCAGAATCAGACGATCTCGTTGCTGGATGGCAAACAGACTTTCAACCTGCAGGGTTATGAAAAGCAGCCTGTTCCGGGCGGTGGACCCGGAACCATGTATGTAAACAAGCAGGAAAAACGCGTGTTGATCATTGGCGAAGAAGAGATCCCGCTGATTGCGCGCGGTGGCAGTGACGCTGATTTTCTTGAAGGCGGGAAGTCTATCAAAGACAAGCAGAAGCAGGCGTCACCTTCTTATACGGTGATCAGTGAGAAAACTGAGAATGACAATGGTCTGCCCGTTTATCACGTTGAAGCCACTGACAAAATGGGGGGTAATGATGTTCAACAGGCGACGCTGCTGGCGGTTGCCAACAAGAAATTCTCCGTTATTCAGGTGGTTTCAAATCACAAAGATAAAGCTGGCCACCTGAAAGCGGTTAATAACATTCTTGGTAAATAAGCCGGGACAGCGGGTCAGTAAGAGAAGGGATTACGGGTGAGTCATGCGTTTACTCAGCCGGTAATGCCTTCTCTGTCCCCGGTTTTTTCCAGGTCTTAAAACATAAAAGGCCGTTTCCGGCCTCTCGTTATCTCCCCCAGATACTCACTTCAGGCCGCACGCACCTGAGGCATTTCAATATCCGTACTGATGCGTGCGCCCTCGGCATCAAATACCATGCAGTGATGCGGATGGAAAGACGGACGCAGCGTCTGGTAAGGGCGGAAATGCACATCACCCGGCAGCAGCATTTTGAAGCCGTCGTGGCCATGGCTCTGACCAAACAGATAGGTGTTGTTGCCGAGTCGCTCAACCACCTCACAGTGGAAGTCGATGTTCAGTGGCGCATCGCCGTTGATCTGTAACTGTTCCGGCCGGATACCCAGCGTGATCTCATCACCGGGCTGCAGCTGACGGATTGGTGAGGGGAGTTGCAGCCGGTTTTCGCCGTCATTTATCAGGGCGACCAGCCCGGAGGGGCCACACTGCTCCACGCGCGCGGGCAGGAAATTCATCTTAGGTGATCCGATAAAGCCCGCGACAAAGCGGTTAATCGGGTTGTAGTAGAGTTCCATGGGCGAACCGACCTGTTCCACCTTGCCGTAATTCATCACCACAATCTTATCGGCCAGCGTCATCGCCTCCGTCTGATCATGTGTCACATAGACCATGGTGGTTTTCAGCTCCTGATGCAGCTTAGCAATGTGCAGCCGCATATCGACACGCAGTTCCGCATCCAGGTTCGACAAGGGCTCATCAAACATAAACACCCGAGGATTACGCACAATCGCGCGGCCAATCGCAACACGCTGACGCTGCCCGCCAGAAAGTTGTTTAGGTTTACGATCCAGCAGATGCGCCAGCTGCAGCGTCTTCGCCACCATCTCCACCTGATGCTGAATCTGCGCCTTTGGCAGACCGTTTACTTTCAGACCGTAGCCGATATTCTCCGCCACCGTCATATGGGGATAGAGCGCGTAACTCTGAAACACCATCGCCACGCCGCGGTGCGAGGGTGCGACATCATTCATCACCTCATCCCCAATCAAAATCTCGCCTTCACTGATCTCTTCCAGACCGGCAATCAGCCTCAGCAGCGTGGATTTACCGCAGCCTGATGGACCGACAAAGACGGCAAATTCACCGGCCTCAATATCGAGCGCAATATTTTTCAGCGTTTCTGTTTTACCAAAGCGTTTGGTGACGTTTCTCAATCTGATACTGGACATGCTAATCCTCACAACAAGATGTCTGGCGGCTAAAATGTATGACGTATAACAGTTGATCATTTTTCACGTCAGCCCTGATGGTGCCTGTGTTGACTATAACGTTCAGCCAGAGTGCACCCTATCGCTGTTTTTGATTTCTGTAATACCGATCACACATTGGTGCAAACGGGCTGGAGCGCAGCACCTGTTCCGCGTAGCTTATGGCTCAAATGCGATACGTTATTCACTCTTCACATACCTGATAAATCCTTATTCAGCGTGTGTCTGAAAAAAGAACAACAGCAAATGACAGCTAAAAATGTCATACCTTCACACGAGGCCAGCAATGAAAATTAAAATCAGCGTTACGCTACTCCTGTCAGCATTGATGCTTAATCAATCCGTCTGGGCCGCTCAGCAACTTACCGTCTGGGAAGACATTAAAAAGTCAGACGGCATTAAAACGGCGATCGCCGATTTTCAGAAACAGTTTGGCGTTGAAGTGAAAGTACAGGAGATGCCGTTTGCACAGCAGATCGAAAAGCTGCGCCTGGATGGTCCGGCAGGCATCGGACCCGATGTGCTGGTGATCCCCAACGACCAGCTTGGCAGCGCAGTCGTGCAGGGCCTGCTGGCACCACTGAAAATCGACACGGCAGAACAGAGCGCCTACACCCCGTCAGCGATGGCGGCTTTTACTCAGAACAACGTGGTCTATGGTGTCCCCAAGGCGGTTGAAACGCTGGTGCTGATCTACAACAAAGATCTTTTGCCTGCGCCGCTGAAAACCCTGGATGAGTATCGTGTGTTCTCGCAGAAGCAGCGCGAGGCAAAACAGTATGGCCTGCTCGCGAAGTTTGACCAGATTTACTACAGCTGGGGCGTGATGGCGCCAATGGGGTCTTACATCTTTGGCAAAGACGCTAAAGGCGCGGTTAACACTAAAGATATCGGGCTGAACACGCCAGGCAGCGTGGAGGCGGTGACTTACCTCAAGCGCTTCTTCAGCGAAGGATTACTGCCAGGCGGCATCATGGGCGACAACGGCCTGAACGCTATCGACTCCCTGTTTACCGAGAAGAAAGCGGCGGCGGTGATTAACGGGCCATGGGCGTTCCAGCCCTATCAGGCTGCCGGTATCAACTATGGCGTGGCACCGCTGCCATTACTGCCCAACGGCAAGCCAATGAGCTCCTTCCTGGGTGTAAAAGGCTATGTGGTGTCCACCTGGAGTAAAGATCAGGCGCTGGCGCAGAAATTCCTCACCTTTATTAACCAGCCGCAGTATGTGAAAGAGCGCTATCAGAAAACGCAGGAGATCCCGCCCGTTACAGCATTGATGAACGATCCGATTATTAAAAATGATGAGAAGGCCAATGCGGTCGCAGTGCAGGCGGCACGTGCGTCAGCCATGCCAGGCGTACCAGAGATGCAGGAAGTGTGGGGGCCGGCCAATGCGGCGCTGGAGCTGAGCGTTTCAGGCAAGCAGGAGCCAAAAGCGGCGCTGGATAACGCGGTGAAGCAGATCACCATGCAGATTGAAGCGATGCAGGCCAGCAACCAGTAATGCGGGTTCGCGGGATAACCGTACAGGATAAGGATCAGAGTGTGGCTATATCTTCCGATGAACATCTGGTGACGGCTAAGCCGCCGCGTCGTCATGCGACCACCGGTGCGCTGCTGGCACTGCTGCCTGGCTTTGGCCAGTTTTACCACCGCCAGTGGGCGAAAGGGTTGTGCTTTCTGATTCTGCTCAGCAGCTTTACCGGCGTCTTCCACGATTTTCTGCGTGAAGGATTCTGGGGGCTGTATACGCTGGGTGAATCAGTTCCGCGCGATAACTCCATTTTCCTGCTGGCTGAGGGGATTATCAGCGTGCTGATTGCCGCTTTCGGCGTCGCGGTATGGGGCGTGTCTGTGCGCGATGCGTGGGTCAATGGCGCCAGGCGCGACAGGGGCCAGCAGCTTAACAGCGTGCGACAGCAGTATCAGTTACTGCTGCGCGACGGCTTCCCGTATCTGATGATTTCGCCGGGCTTTATTCTGCTGGTATTCGTGGTGGTGTTTCCGATTCTGTTTGGTTTCGCCATCGCCTTCACCAACTACAACCTCTATCACACGCCCCCGGCGAAGCTGGTGGACTGGGTGGGGTTCAAAAACTTCATCAACATTTTCACGCTGTCGATCTGGCGCTCCACGTTCTTTGACGTGCTGCAATGGACGGTGGTCTGGACGTTGCTGGCGACGACGCTGCAGTGCACCGTGGGCGTGATGCTGGCGATTCTGGTGAATCAGAAAGACCTGCGCTTTAAGCCGCTGATCCGCACCATCTTTATCCTGCCGTGGGCGGTGCCGGGCTTTGTCACCATTCTGGTGTTTGCCGGGATGTTCAACGACAGCTTTGGGGTGATCAACAACGCGATTCTCGACTTCTTTGGTATCGCGCCTAAAGCCTGGATGACCGATCCGTTCTGGACCAAAACGGCGCTGATCTTGATGCAGACCTGGCTGGGCTTCCCGTTTGTGTTTGCGATGACAACCGGCGTCCTGCAGGCGATCCCGGATGACCTTTATGAGGCCGCCATCATGGACGGCGCCAGTGCCTGGACGCGGCTGAAAACTATCACGCTGCCGCTGGTGCTCTACGCCATTGCGCCGATCATCATCACGCAATACACCTTCAACTTTAATAATTTCAACATCATCTATCTGTTTAACAACGGCGGTCCGGCCGTGGCGGGGTCGAATGCCGGCGGAACCGATATCCTGGTGTCATGGATTTACAAGCTCACCATGTCGTCGTCGCAATATGCGATTGCCGCCACTATCACCATTTTGCTGTCGATTTTCGTGGTAGGTCTGGCGCTGTGGCAGTTCCGCGCGACCCGGTCATTCAAACAAGATGAGATGGCGTAAGGAAGCAAGTATGGCGAAGTCCGGCAGTATTAAACGCGAAAGGTGGATACGCCTGTCGCTGACCTGGCTGGTGGTGCTGGCCGTCTCGACCATCATTATTTATCCGCTGGTCTGGACGGTAGGCGCATCACTGAATGCAGGTAACAGCCTGCTCAGCAGTTCAATCATTCCGGAGAATGCGTCGCTGCAGCACTACCGCGACCTGTTCAATGGCACGGTGCCGTATATGACGTGGTACTGGAACTCGATGAAAATCAGTTTTCTGACCATGGTGCTGACGTTGATCAGCGTCAGCTGTACCGCCTACGCCTTTTCCCGTTTTCGGTTTAAGGGGCGGCAGAACGGCCTGATGCTGTTTCTGCTGCTGCAGATGATCCCGCAGTTTTCGGCGCTCATCGCCATTTTCGTCTTGTCGCAGCTGCTGGGATTAATCAACAGCCATCTGGCGCTGGTGTTGATCTATGTCGGCGGGATGATCCCGATGAACACCTATCTGATGAAGGGCTATCTCGACTCGATTCCCAAAGATCTGGATGAGTCGGCGCGCATGGACGGGGCAGGTAATTTCCGCATCTTCGTGGAGATCATCATGCCACTGTCGAAGCCGATTCTGGCGGTGGTGGCACTGTTCTCTTTCACCGGGCCGCTGGGTGATTTTATTCTCTCCAGCACCATTCTGCGAACGCCGGAGCAGTTCACGCTGCCCATTGGCCTCTATAACCTGGTGTCACAAAAAATGGGTGCCAGTTACACCACTTATGCAGCGGGCGCGGTGCTGATCGCCGTGCCGGTCGCGGTGTTCTATCTGGCCCTGCAGAAATACTTCGTTTCCGGCCTCGCCTCAGGCAGTACTAAAGGATAAATCATGACGCCAAAAACATTGATTCTCGCCCTGGCACTGGCCTGGGCGACACCGCTGCTCGCCGCCGATCAGCCGGTCATCGCCTCTGCCGGGCCGTGGCCAGCCGATTTTATCAAGGGAGCAGATATCTCATCGCTGGCTGAGCTGGAGAAACAGGGCGCAAAATTTTACAACGCGAACAATCAGCAGCAGGACGCCATCGCCATTCTGAAAGCCAGTGGTATCAACACCATCCGGCTACGGCTGTGGGTCGATCCCACCGACGGCAGCGGTCACACCTACGGCGGTGGCGGCAACGATCTGGCGACCACGCTGGCGCTGGCGAAGCGGGTCAAAGCGGCGGGACTGAAGCTGCTGCTCGATATTCACTACAGTGATTTCTGGACCGATCCCGGCAAGCAGTTCAAGCCCAAAGCCTGGCAGTCGCTGACCTTTCCGCAGCTGGAAGCCCAGGTGCATGACTACACACGCGACACCATCGCCCGCTTTAAAGCGGAAGGTGTAATGCCGGATATCGTGCAGATTGGTAACGAACTTAACGGCGGCATGCTCTGGCCAGAAGGTAAGAGCTGGGGCCAGAACGGCGGCGAGTTTGATCGGCTGGCGGGTCTGCTAAAGGCCGGTATCAGCGGTTTGCGCGAGAACCTCAGCGATCCGCATCAGGTGAAGATCATGCTGCATCTGGCCGAGGGCACGAAAAATGACACTTTCCGCTGGTGGTTCGATGAAATCGTTAAGCGTGATGTCCCGTTCGATGTGATTGGTCTGTCGATGTACACCTACTGGAACGGTCCTGTCAGCGCTCTGAAAGCCAACATGGATGATATCTCCCGGCGCTACAACAAGGATGTCATGGTGGTGGAGGCCGCCTACGGCTACACGCTGGAAAACTGTGACAATGCTGAAAACAGCTTCCAGGCCAAAGAGGAGAAAGCAGGTGGCTACCCCGGCAGCGTCGCGGGTCAGGCGGCATACCTGCATGACCTGATTAAGGCGGTGCTGGCGGTGCCGGACCATCGCGGCAAGGGCGTGGTCTATTGGGAGCCCGCGTGGATCCCCGCACCAGGCAATACCTGGGCTACACCTGCTGGCATGAAATATATCCACGACGAATGGAAACAGGGAAACGCCCGCGAAAACCAGGCGCTGTTTGACTGTCACGGCAAGGCACTGCCTTCGCTGCAGGTTTTTCATTAACGCTTAGCGCTAACGCTAATGTCTTCCTCTGAGGAACAGGTATGAATAAATTTCCCCCGCTCAGCGCCCGGGTTAACCGGCTGCTGCATGGTGCTGACTACAATCCGGAACAGTGGGCGCATCAGCCGGGTATCATTAATGACGACGTTGAAATGATGAAGCAGGCGAACTGTAACGTCATGTCGGTGGGTATTTTCAGTTGGGCGAAGCTGGAGCCGGAAGAAGGCCGCTATGAATTTGGCTGGCTGGATGAGGTCATCGACACGCTGTGGCTGCAAGGCATTTCGGTATTTCTTGCAACACCCAGCGGGGCACGTCCGGCCTGGATGTCGCAGGCCTATCCTGAGGTGCTGCGCACAGGGCGCGATCGCGTTCCGGCGTTGCATGGCGGCCGCCATAACCATTGCATGACCTCGCCGGTTTATCGTCAGAAAGTGCAGGCGATGAACAGCAGGCTGGCGGCGCGTTATGCGCACCATCCGGCGGTGATCGGCTGGCACATTTCCAATGAATATGGTGGTGAATGTCACTGCGATCGTTGTCAGGAGGCCTTTCGTGGCTGGCTGCAGCGCCGTTATGGGACGCTGGAGGCGCTGAATCTTGCCTGGTGGAGCGACTTCTGGAGTCACACGTACAGCGACTGGTCACAGATTGTGTCGCCTGCGCCACAGGGTGAGATGTCGATTCATGGCCTGAATCTGGACTGGCGGCGGTTTATGACCGATCAGGTGACTGACTTCTGTCGTGAGGAGATTAAACCGCTGAAGCAGGCCAATCCCGATCTGCCTGCGACCACCAATTTTATGGAATATTTCTACGACTACGATTACTGGAAGCTGGCACCGGCGCTCGATTTTATCTCGTGGGATAGCTACCCGATGTGGCACAACGAGAAGGATGAGACCACGCTCGCCTGTTATACCGCGATGTATCACGATTTGATGCGCACCCTCAAGCAGGGCAAGCCGTTTGTGCTGATGGAGTCGACGCCGGGTGCGACCAACTGGCAGCCGACCAGCAAGTTAAAGAAGCCGGGTATGCATATTCTCTCTTCACTGCAGGCGGTCGCCCACGGTGCGGACGCGGTGCAATATTTCCAGTGGCGCAAGAGCCGGGGTTCGGTCGAGAAGTTTCATGGCGCAGTCATCGATCATGTCGGTCATCTGGATACGCGCACCGGTCGTGAAGTGAGTGAACTGGGCCGGATGCTGGCCGCTATGACGCCCGTAATGGGCAGCCGGGTCGAGGCGCGTGTTGCCATTATTTTCGACTGGGAAAGTCGCTGGGCGATGGACAACGCTCAGGGGCCGCGCAATCTGGGTCTGCATTACGAGCGCACGGTAAACGAGCATTATCGGGCGTTCTGGGAGCAGGGTGTTGCGGTAGATGTGATTAATGGCGACAGCGATTTCAGTGGTTACGATCTGGTGATTGCACCAATGCTCTATATGGTGCGCGACGGTTTCGCGGCGCGTGCAGAGCAGCATGTTGAACGGGGCGGGCATTTCGTGGCCAGTTACTGGAGTGGCATCGTCAATGAGAGTGACCTTTGTTATCAAGGCGGTTTCCCGGGTCCATTGCGGCCGCTGCTCGGTATCTGGTCAGAAGAGATCGACAGCCTGACCGACGAGGAGTTTAACGGCGTGCGCGGTGTGCGCGGCAATGAGCTGGGGTTGAGCGGACCTTATCAGGCCAGAGAGCTTTGTGAACATATTCATCTGGAGGGTGCGACTGCGCTGGCCAGTTACGAGAGTGATTTTTATGCCGGCACCCCGGCGGTGACGATGAATCGGGTCGGTCAGGGTAAAGCCTGGTATATCGCATCGCGTAACGATCTGTCATTCCATCGGGATTTTTATGGCGCATTGATTAAGCAACTGGGTTTACCGCGTGCACTGGCGGGCGAGTTGCCGCCGGGCGTGGTGGTTCAGCGCCGAACTGACGGTGAGCAGGCGTTTCTGTTTGTGCAGAACTTTACCGCTCAGACGCAGCAGCTGTCGTTGCCCGCCGGGCTGAGTGATTTGGTGGATGGCATGAGTGTTGGGGGATCGCTGACGCTGGGGCCGTGGGGGTGCAGAGTGTTGAGCGGACCTATGGCGCAGGGAGCGGTATAACCGGAGGCAGTAAGCGGTCAGGGGCAAATTTAGTGGCGGTGGCAGGCCGTTTGAGCACAGGCGCAGAGGACCAGCGCCTTGGGCAAAGACACAAAAGATGCCGCCCCTGTCCGCTCAACACAGGCTATTACGCACCTCATCCCTGAGGTGCGTCCGTTACCGCTCCAACGCGTTGCGTTGTTCAGAAACGCTCCCGGCGTTATTCTCCATGGCCCGTGATGCTTTGCTACAGGCACTGGCTCCCATCGCTTATGGTTTTGGCCTTGCCTGTACTAAGGTCTGAATTTAACTGTTAATAGGGAGCCGGTTTTTTAGAGGCTGCTAACAGGATAGATGCAGGAAGCGTGTATATTCAGTGAGCGTTCCCAGGCATGTCCCCCGCGTTTTCATTAATCAGTCGTGAGTGGCGGGCCATTGCCCGCCTTTTTTATTATCTGAAGGAGAACAACATGTTGAGTCTGAAATCGTTTAAGCAATATTTCAGTCGGCAGCCGCTGACGGTGGAAGAGCTTGAGGTAGACAGCGCACTACTGGAGCGTCTGGTGAACTGTTTTGGCGGGCGTGAGAATATTCAGCAGGTTGACGCCTGTTTAACCCGGCTACGGGTAAAAGTAACGTCGCTGAAGGCAGTTGATACGGCGGGATTACAGAAAGCGGGGGCGATTGGCGTGGTGATCCTGGGGCATGAGGTACATGCAATCTTTGGTAAGCAGTCTGACCAGTTGCGTCAGTTGCTGGAAGAACGTTTCTTTAAGCCAGAGCAATAAACCGCTGTAAAAATATGATGCAAAAAAATGGATAACCGTCGCCGGTTATCCAAATAAGCCCCTGCATAAGAGCTTAACAATGATCACAATGAGGAGACTGATCTGTTACCACCAGGCTTCGACCTGTACGCCGAAGTTCCAGGTGTTGTTACTGGTGTTGTCTTTGAAGCTGTGTCCGTCTTCTGAATCATTCAGGTAAGAAGCAAACAGACGTAGCTCCGGACGAGACATAAATTCGGGACCGGCTGCCAGACCCAGCGCCAGCGTATATTTCTGTCCCGCCGCTTTATAGTCGCTGCCCACTTTATTCTCATCTTTCTGCCAGAAACTGCCGACTTCGCCGATACCACGGACATACTGTGTAAACTGATACTGTCCACGGCCCACCAGCGACAGCAGCGTACTTTTGCTGGTCTGCGCGGTGATATCATCGGCTGAGCCCCAGGTGAAGACCTGATTCAGGGAGAATTTATCGGTTATCGGCAGCAGGCCGGTATTGATCACGCGATAGCCGGTGGCATTGCTGGTATCGTTCCACATGTCATACCAGCCGCCGCCCTGCGAGATCATGTTTTGTGCCAGGCCTTTGTTGGCATACTGGAACACCAGTTTCTGATAGCCACCCCACATATCCTGACTGATCTCACTGGTGAGCATAACGCCGTTATCCGCGTCATACAGGCCACCATATTCTTTCTGTTTGTTCGTGGTGTTCGGCATGGCGTAGTCAACACCAAACTCGGTCCAGGCACCGCTCCAGGGTTTCCAGCCGGCATAGCGAAGGTCGAGGTAGTTAATGTTGACGTCGTTATCGCCATCCACGCGGTAATCCACATCATTGGCGTCGCCACGAATCCACGCAAACGAGATAGCGCCCGGACCCAGGGTGTAGTTTTCGATACCGGCACCTGAACCAGAAATATTCCAGTATTTGGTATCAATGATATGCAGATCGTGACGCTGGTAGTAGCGTTTGCCGCCCCAGATCACGGCATCTTTGTCTCCCGGCACCAGTCCTTTTATCTGCAGGTTCAGCTGACGTAAACCAAACTGCGCATCATCGCCGAAGGTGGTTTCGTTATCGTTTGAGCCGTCGGAGAACATGCTGACCATGGTGTCGACATAGAAACTCACGTCGTCCTTTTTGTAGACCTCGCTGCCCAGCTCAACCTCGCCATAGGTGTCGGCTTCGTTGCCAAGACGGCCGACCTTGTTTTTTTGATACTCTTCAATACCGCCATCCTGCGATACGCCCACGCCACCACGCAGATAGCCATGGAAATCAATGTTGTCGATAGCGGCATAGAGTGTCGGGGAGGTCAGGGCCGCAGCAAGCGCCACAGCAGCAGTACGTAACCTTGTTTCCATGTTATCCTCAATTTTTATTTGTAATACGTTCACATGACAGCGGCAGTAAACGTCTTTTGTCAGATGAGTGACAAATAAAATCGCGATAATGTGTGACGTACTGCAAATAAAGCGGCGCTATTTGTAACGATTAGTGAATTGGATCACCAAATTTTACTATGTGAAGGTATTACTTTTACTTTTTATTTCCGCAATGTGACTGCGGCAGCCTGGCTGTCACTGCGGCTGTGATACCATGCCGACTTCGGTCATCAGGGATGCGAATTATGAAATTAAAAAATGCCACCTTAGAGGATGTCGCCCGTCATGCTGGCGTGTCGTATCAGACGGTTTCACGGGTTTTGAATAAGTCGGCAAATGTCTCGGAATCAACGCGGCGCAAGGTGGAGCACTCCATTGAGACCCTGCGTTACGTGCCTAACAGACTGGCGCAGCAGCTGGTGGGTAAGCAGAGCACCACGCTTGGTCTGGTGACAACATCGCTCGCCCTGCATGCGCCTTCTCAGGTGGCCGCCGCCGTTAAACGTTATGCCAATGCTGCGGACTATCAGGTACTGATTGCGATGATTGATGAGAACGTCAACCAAAGCCTGCAGGACTGTATCAATGAACTGAAGTCTCAGCGGGTGGATAAAGTCATTATCAACGTCCCGCTGGAGAGTGCTGACGCAGAACAGGTCGTGGAGGAGAATCAGGACATACTCTGTCTGTTCCTGGATGTTGATCCCTACAGTTCGGTGTTTAACGTTTCGTTTAACCCGGCTGACGGCACTCGCGCCAGCGTCAAATATTTGTATGAGCAGGGGCATCGCGAATTCGCGCTGCTGGCCGGGCCTGAGCAGTCGGTCTCTGCCAATCTGCGGTTGAAGAGCTGGCTGGATACGCTGGAAAGTTATCGTCTGAAGCCGGTCAGTGTCAGCCACGGCAATTGGGATGCGCAGAGTGGTTATAACGGTGTATTGCAACTGTTGCGGGAAGCGCCGGAATTCAGCGCGCTGCTCGTGGGCAATGACCAGATGGCGCTGGGTGTGCTGAGCGCACTGCATCAGCGCGGCGTGGCGGTGCCGGGGCAAATTTCGGTGATTGGCTACGACGACACCTATGAAAGCGCCTTCTTCCATCCGGCGTTAACCACGGTATCGCTGGATCTGGATTTACAGGGTAAAGAAGCGGTGTCGCGTCTGTTGTTAGCCAGTGAAGAGGATGATCAGCGTTCCTCTTCCATCCTGCCAGCAAAACTGGTGGTGCGCAGTTCAACCGGTAGCGCCGGGCAGCAGCAGCGGGATTTAAAGCAGATTGCCGAACAGTTGCGGCTGATCGCCAGCCGGCTTGAGTAACCCGACAATTCCTGAAGATAAAAAAGCACAAGAACGCACCGCTGCTATGCTCAGATCAGGATAATTATTCTGAATGTCGGATAGATTGCCCGATTATCTGATGCTGTCGTGACGTGCATTTTGATTCGCGCTAAGGCACTCCGATACATTCAGCCCGATTTCATTGGCTTCAGGGAGTGACATTATGCTGTGGCTCGAACAGGGACTTTACCTTCGGATTGAGGAGTTAGCGCATGGCCCCAGGCCGCTGCCGCTTTCGAGTGGTTTTACGCCCCAGACGGCTTATCGGGCGCTGGGCTGTTTTAACCCCTCCGAAACTTCAGATGCTTACTACATTCTTTCAAATGACCGCGATGAAATATGGTTTATCTGTAATCGTCATCTGAGAACCGTTTTTCTTGATGCCAGTAACACCGCATTTCGGGTAAAGATGCAGGAGCCAGCAGAGAGTCTGCCGGTGCTCTCCGCCGCGCCCGAGGGTCATAACATCTCTTTTGAGCGCTCAGTCTGATTTCGCTGTCTGCGAACCATGACGCACCAGAAATATAAAAGCCGCCATTGCTGGCGGCCCTGATGACATCTGTAAAAGCGTGACCTGTAAGTCTAAGGGTCGCGCTTTTTAATTTTCGGTTGCCGTCCTTATCGCCGGTCGCTGTGGCAGTACGACCATACAGGTGATAATGATCAGTGCCAGCGTCAGCGAGGCACCGTATCGACTCAGCGCCAGTCCACCTGCGGCAAGGGGTTTATCCAGAAAGTCGCCGACAACGGCACCTAAAGGTCGGGTCAGAATAAAGGCTGCCCAGAAAAGCGCTGTGCGGGAAAGTGACGTAAAGCGACTGGCAGCCCAGATAATAGCAAGTGCCCCAACAAACAGCAGGATCCCGCCATCGTAACCCAACCCTTCGGTGTCTGCCGTCCAGTCACCCAATGCTGTGCCCAGTGTTTGTGAGAACATAATGGTGACCCAGTAAAAACACTCCGTGACCCCATTGTTGACTGAGCTTACTGCGACTGTGCCGCAGGTGATTTTCCACAGGAACAGAGAGAGAACCAGTAGTGTGCTCAGTAGCAGCGTGCCCCCTGGATAGCCAATGTTAAGCGAGCGATCGGCAAAGTCTGCCATCGTCGTGCCAACTGTGGTTGTGGCGACCACGGTGAACCAGTAAATCCATTTATTGAAGTTGTGACGGTTAATCTGCACCACCACCGCGACCAGGAAGATGATGGCAAATATCAGTGTCCCGGTCAGATAACCCAGATTCATCGACATGGTCACTGCATCACCACCGGTTTCACCCAGGGTTGTCGCTGCAATTTTGATTAACCAGAAAGCCGCGGTGACGGCCGGAACTTTGCTTAGGGAGTGAGAGGCTGTGTTGTTATTTTGCATGAGGTCGTGCTCCGGAAAAGCCCAACATGGGCTAATATCGCAGCGATTCTATGAGATTAATCTTAAGAAAATGTTAAGCTGAAGGAATGAAAAAGATTTCCCTAACAGGATTTTTAACGTGGCGTGAATCGGGAAGGGCGTTTTGAAATGAGACCTGAATTTCAGATGAAGTGCCCACATCACAATGTAATCACATGTTATTTTTTATCCGGACGGAAAGCTGGTTTTCGTGACTGGATGCGGGTAGTCAGACAGGCGCAAATAAAACTCTCTGACAAACATCCATCTATAAGCAATAAAATTAAAGAATCACAGCGCGCCAGCACAGTGTCTCAGATTACCGTCAATCTCCTGTTGTGAATGCCGTAAGGGCCAGCCAGAGTGACTAATCCCTGTTACAGGAGGAAAGGAACGGTGCTGGCGGCGTAAAGGTTTTCAGATAAGCTGACCTCCAGCGTTTCAGTCCCTGATATATCAGGGATGTGACTAAAGATTCTGTCCCGATGCGCCGATATACTCAGGCTGATACTTCTGACACTGCATACTGTCATGGACGTTTTCGCAGACTCATAGGGAAAGGGTGACTCAAAAACGGTAGCCGCAGTGGCGCCGGTTTAAGCCAGTGTTTATGGCGGGTATTTTTGCAATGATAAACCTGTTCACAGGCCTGTTTTAGATGCAGGCGGGGACTTACGGTTATAATCAGGTGTGTAGCGACGAGTATTGCGCACAGTTAATATCGTCAGCAACATCGGAGTCGGCCACCATGAACACAATGATCAAACCCTCTTTTACCGCTGTTTGGTCTACTGACGCCCAGGGTATCTGCATTACCAGTCAGGCAAGCCCGGCGGGTATGATGCCTGAACTGAAAGGCGTGACGCTGAGTTCATGGCTGAGGCTGGCGCAGGCTGACGACGATGCGAAAGTTGCGCAGAAACTGACTGCAGCGCTGGAAGAACTCACGCCTTTTCATATCGAAGTGCCTATTCACTGTCTGGACGGTAAGACGCGCCGTGTCCTCTTGTCTGGTCTGCCGGATTCCCTGCCAGGGCGATCTCATTTGCAATATAACGGCTTCATTCTTGATGTCACCGGACAGCGTAAAGCGCTGGAGGATGCGCTGCGCACGGCGGCAGAATATCGTCTGTTGATTGAAAACAGCACCGATCTTATTGCCCATTGCGATGCGGAAGGCCGCTACGTGTCGATCTCACCTTCTTATAGCGAAATGATTGGCTGGACCGCCGAAGAGGTGGTGGGCAGGTTAGTACTGGATTTTCTGCATCCCGACGATCATGACGCTGCCACTGAAACACTCTCATGCATCTTTAGCGGGGGAGTATGGCCGGATGTGGTGGAAGTGCGCAAACTGCATCGTGACGGTCACTACATCAATCTGGGCACCA
>Ga0302348_1000309_pt1 | contig 27705 bp, 23 predicted proteins | sample PhySR1_FD_202177 | JGI IMG/M metagenome (GOLD analysis project Ga0302348, IMG submission 202177) | Leaf surface microbial communities from sunflower plants in UC Gill Tract Community Farm, Albany, California, United States - DLSL S.R1... | ecosystem: Host-associated > Plants > Phyllosphere >...
GCAAAAGTCGCCATCGTCGCCCTCATGCGAAAGCTCGTCACCGTCCTGAACGCCATGATCCGAAACAGGCAAAACTGGGCGAACGCATAGACGGTTGCTCCCCGCCTGCGGCAGGGAGGAACCTTGATCCTCCCCATCCCCGATGGGGAGGTGGCAGACGCGCCGGCGGCTGACGGAGGGGCCGCTACCCGTGCAGATACTGCTCGATCTCCGCCTCGAGCCGCGCCAGCCCCTCCGCGCTGGCGCTTTCCGCGCGCGTGACGACGGCGGGCTCGGTGTTCGAGGCGCGCAGCAGCCACCAGCCGTCGGGGGTGGTGACGCGCACGCCGTCGATCGCCGTGACCTGCGCGCCTTCGGCCTCCAGGCGATGGCGCACCGCCTCGACCAACGCGAACTTGTGCGCATCATCCACCGGACGGCGCACTTCGGGCGTGGCGAAGGTGTCGGGCACGGCGCCGCGCAGGTCGGTCAGCGAGCGGCCGAGCCGCGCGCTCGCCGCGATCAGGCGCAGCGCGGCGTAGAGGCCGTCGTCGAAGCCCCACCAGTCCTCGGCGATGTAGAGATGCCCGCTCATCTCCGCGCCGAGCAGCGCGCCGGTCTCGTGCATCCGCGCCTTCATCAGCGAATGGCCGGTGGGCGCCATGTCCGCCTCGCCGCCCAGCGCCGCCACGCGGTCGAACAATGCCTGACCGGTCTTGACGTCCGCCAGCACGCGCGCGCCGGGGTGGCGGGCCAGTGCATCCTCGGCGAGGATCATGAGCATGTGATCGGCCCAGAGCACGCGGCCCGTGCCGTCGATCGCGCCGATACGATCGGCATCGCCATCGAACGCCACGCCGCCATCGAGGTGATCGTCCGCCACCGCGGCGCGCAGGTCGGCGAGGTTGCGCTCGACCGTGGGATCGGGATGATGGTTGGGAAAGCGCCCGTCGACCGCGCCGAACAGCACGCGGTGCCGCCCGGGCAGGCGCGCGACCAGCCGCTCGACCACCGGCCCCGCCGCGCCGTTGCCGCAGTCCCACGCCATGGCAAGGTTCGCCAGCCGCGCCGGATCGATCCCGTCCAGCGCCTGCAGCAGGCGATCGACGTAGGCGTCCATCACCTCGGCGCCATGGATCGTGCCGTTGCCGCTGGCCCAGTCGCCGGCCGCGGCCATGGTGCCGAGCCCGGCGATGTCCGCCCCGAAGAACGGCTTGCCGCCGAGCACCAGCTTGAAGCCGTTGTGGGTCGGCGGATTGTGGCTGCCGGTGACCATGATCCCGCCCGCGACACCCGGCAATGTGGCCGCAGCGTAATAGAGCATCGGCGTCGGCCCCAGCTCGATCCGCACGGCATCGGCCCCGGCGGCGGTCACGCCTTCGAGCAGGGCATGGAGCAGGATCGGCGAGCTGGTGCGCCCGTCATGGCCCACGACCACCCGGCCGCCGCCGGCCCGGGCCACGCACGTCGCAAAGGCCTGCCCCACCGCGCGCGCATCATCCGCGTCGAGCGTTTCGCCGAACACGCCGCGAATGTCATATTCGCGCAGGATCGTGGGATGGAATTGGTGCGTGGTCATCGTCCGGCCCTCCTCGCAGTTCGAGCGTGACGGCGGCCCGGATCGGTAACGTCAGCGTCGCTCGATCAGCCGCCCCAGCAATAGATCACGCGCCGCGTTGGCCTCGTGGACGGCCTCGTTCGACCCGCCACGATCGGGGTGGACCATGGCGACGAGCCGCTTGTGCGCCTCGATGATCTCGGTCCGCCCCGCGCCCGGGTCCACGCCAAGCAGCCCGCGCGCGCGCTTCTCGGCCAGGGAACGGGCATCGCCGCGCGCCAGTTCCCAGGGCCAGCGCCCGGTCAGCAGCTTGACCGCCGCGCAGACCAGCGCGGCCAGCAGGATCAGCTTGGTCACGCGACGCCCGCCAGCGCGGCCCCTTCGGGACCGGCGGGCACGGCCGCGCGCGGCGGGATCGGCAGGTTGAGCCCGGCGACGAGGGTGCGCAATTCCTGCCGCGCGACGAGGTGGCTGGTGCCCAGTTCGCCGAGATAGCCCTTGTCGAGCAGCGTGAAACCGCTGGGGAACAGCTCGCGATAGATCACGCGTTCGGACAGTCCGTTGGAAATGCGAAAGCCCACGCGGCGCGACAGCTCATTCAGCGCCTGGTCGATGCGCTTCTGGTTGCGCGCCTCGACGTGCTGGGTGCGGTTGCGCACCACCACCCAGTCCATCTCGCGCCGGCCCTGCTGGATCGTGGTGAGCGCCCGCTTCTTGCGCGCCTCCCAGATCAGCTCGGCATAGAACGACAGGCGGCGGACGCGGAACGTCTCGGCATCGACCTGCCCGATCAGGTCGAAGTCGACGAAGCTGTCGTTCAGCGGAGTGACCAGCGTATCGGCGGTGGTGGCGACGTGGCGCGCCAGCATGTCGTCGCGGCCGGGCGTATCGAAGATCAGGAAATCGTGGTCCTGCGACAGGTCCGCGACCACGGCGTCGAGTTCGTCGGTCGTCTCGCCCTTGAACACGACATGCGTGGCGTTGGGCAGCGGCAGCTGGCGACGGCGCGCGGTCTCGTCGCGGTTTTCGAGATAACGGTGCAGCGTGGCCTGGCGGCTGTCGAGGTCGATCGCGGCCACGCGCACGCCCTGATAGGCGAGCGCGACCGCGACGTGGACCGCGGTGGTCGACTTGCCGGTGCCACCCTTCTCGTTGGCGAAGACGATACGGTGAGGAGCACCGGGGGGAACAGTGTGCGGATTGGGCAGGCCGGGATGTGGCTGGCCGGAACCCTCAGGGCCTTGGGACACGCGGTTTCTCTCTCGCTGGGCCGGTTAACCGAACGCTTGAATGCCCGGGTCCGCACCGCTAGGGGGTTGGCCCCCGCCGCGTGGCCCGTCTTGCCCCGGCTTACTGGAGTGGCCGCCGGCGTGCAAACCATCTCTCGTCTCGACACACTGCGTCATGCGGTGACATCGCTCAAAAGCGGGGGAAAAACCCTGGCGCTGGTGCCGACGATGGGCGCGCTTCACGAAGGGCACCTGACGCTGGTGCGCACCGCGCGCCGCCATGCCGATGCCGTGGCGGTCTCGATCTTCGTCAATCCGCGCCAGTTCGGGCCCAACGAAGATTTCGACGCCTATCCGCGCCGGCTCGAGGCCGACGCCGCGCTGCTCGCGGCCGAAGGCGTCGATATCGTCTGGGCGCCCTCACCGGCCGAGGTCTATCCGGCAGGCTTTGCCACGAGCGTCAGCGTCTCGGGCCTCGATGCGGTGCTGTGCGGCGCAGCGCGTCCCGGCCATTTCGACGGCGTGGCGACGGTCGTCACCAAGCTGTTCAACCAGGTCCAGCCCGACGTCGCGCTGTTCGGCGAGAAGGACTGGCAGCAGCTGACCATCATCCGCCGCATGGCGCGCGACCTCGACCTCACCAGCCCGCGCGCCGACGCGATCTTGGGTGTGCCGACGGTGCGCGAGGCCGACGGTCTCGCCATGAGCAGCCGCAATCAGTACCTCAACCCCGAGGAACGCGCCGCCGCCGTGGCTCTGCCGCGCGCGATCGCGGCTGCCGTGACGGCGCTCAAGGGCGGGACCCCGGCCGCGCAGGCCATGGCCGACCTCTCCGCCGCGCTGCTGGCAGGCGGCTTTTCGCGCGTCGACTATGCCGAACTGCGCGATGCCACGACGCTCGACCTGCTCGACGCACCGGGCGAGGCGCCGGCGCGCGTGCTGGTCGCCGCCCACATCGGCAAGGCCCGGCTGATCGACAACGCCCCGGTTATCTGAGCGCCCGCGTTCGGCACCCCGGGGCGCAACCTGCGTGCCGTGCACTCACCTGTTAGCTCTGAGCTTGTCGAAGGGCACTGGACCGCACGCGCAGCGCCAGCGTCCTTCGACAAGCTCAGGACGAACGGGGGTTTGTGCTTACCCTCTCCCAACCCGTTCGCCCTGAGCCCGCCGAAGGGCACAGGACCGTACCTGCCGTGCCAGCGTCCTTCGACAAGCTCAGGACGAACGGGGGCTTCTCATACCCCATCCGAACCCGTTCGCCCTGAGCCTGTCGAAGGGCCCATCGCGCAAACACAGCCTCGCATCCCGGCCACATTTCCTGTCCCGGCGCGTATTCACCACGCTATAGACACCATCATGCGCTCCCTTGTTCTCGCATGGCTGCTCGCCTTGACGCCCGCCGCGGCGGCAGCCCCCGGGCCACCGCCTTCCGTGCTGCCGGCCCCCGTTTTGCCATCCGGCGCAAGGATCGGATACGTCGTCACCGACGAGACCGGCACCGTGCTGGCCGAGCAGGACGCCGACCAGCGCATGGTGCCGGCCTCCACCACCAAGCTGTTCACCACCGCCGCCGCACTGGCGCTGCTGGGCGACGTCACCCGGTCCGATGACGCGGCGGGCGCCACGGTGGCGTTCGAGGGTGCCGACGTGGTCTTGGCCGGACATGGCGATGCACGCCTGTCGTCTGCGCCCAATTGCGTGACCGACTGCCTCGCCACGCTCGCCGATGCGGTGGCCGCTGCGCTTCCGAACCGCACGGTCGGCGCGGTGATCGGCGATGACACCGCCATGGCCGACGAGCGCTGGCCCTCGGGCATGAGCTGGGACAACATGGCGACGATATCGGGCACCGCCGTCTCGGCGCTGACGCTCGACGACAATCTCTCCATCGCGCCGGGGCTGCGGCCCCAGGCCGTCCAAGACCCGGCCCTGCGCGCCGCGATCGTCCTGCGCACAATGCTGGAGGCACGCGGGGTGCGGGTCACCGGCCCGGCCAGCGTGCGCCACCGGTCAAGTGCTGCCGCCCCGTCGACCACACCCAACATGCTCGCCCGCACGATCCCTGGGCCGCTGGCAGACGACATCGCGCTGACCTTGCGCCAGAGCCAGAACCTCCATGCCGAACTGCTGCTGCGGCGGCTTTCGCCTGCAGGCACCGTTGCGGCAGGGCGCGCCGCGCGCGATGCCGCGCTGGCGCCCGCAGCCCTGCCGCCGGGCAGCCTCAGCCTCTACGACGGCTCGGGCATGTCGAGCTACGACCGCGTGACCCCGCGCGCGCTGGTCACGCTGCTGCGCTGGGGCAATGCCCAGCCCTGGGCCACGCTGTGGCGCGCCGGACTGCCGGTGGCGGGGCAGAGCGGCACGCTGAAGAACCGCCTGCACGGCACACCGCTCGAGGGCAAGCTCGCCGCCAAGACCGGCACGCTGATGGGCACGCAAGCGCTGGCGGGGTTCCTGACCACGGCGCGCGGGCGCACGCTTACCTTCGCGGTGCTCGTCAACGACCTGCCCGAGGGCGCCTCCGCCAGCCGCTTCGTCGATGCACTGGTGCTCGACTGGGCGGCGCGGTACTGAGCCGGCCATGGCCTCCCTGACGCTCAACCGCCAGCCGATCGCGATCGCGCTGCCCGACGACACGCCGCTGCTCTGGGCCTTGCGCGATGCCGCCAATCTCACGGGCACCAAGTACGGCTGCGGCACCGGCGAATGCGGCGCCTGCACGGTAATCGTCGACGGGCAGGCGATGCCCAGCTGCACCTTGCTGCTGGGCGAGGCCGAGGGCCGCAGCGTGACGACGATCGAGGGCCTCTCGCCCGATCGCAATCATCCGGTGCAGCAGGCCTTCGCCGCCGAACAGGCGGTGCAATGCGGGTTCTGCACGCCGGGCCTCGTCATGGCGGCCGCCGCGCTGCTTGCGCGCAACGCCGACCCGGCCGAGGCGGACATCACCGCCGCCCTGCCCAACGTCTGCCGCTGCGGGGTGCAGCCGCGCCTCGTTGGCGCGGTCCAGCGCGCCGGGCGCATCCTGCGCGGGCAGGAGCCGGGCTTGCGCGTTCCGGCGCCCGTGCAGGCGACGACGCCGGGGTTGTAAAGGCCCCTCCACCACTGCTTCACGGAGATCCTCCCCATCACCGATGGGGAGGTGGCAGGCCGAAAGGCCTGACGGAGGGGCGAGGCCACGCGCGACCCCGCTATCCCCCCCATAGAACCGGCTCTCAGCCCGCCAGCGCCGCCAGCGTGATACGGCGATAGATCCGCGCCAGCACCATGAGGTCGTCGATCGCGACCGCCTCGTCCTTCTTGTGCATTGTCGCATTGCACAGGCCGAATTCCACGACCGGGCACAACGCACGCAGGAAGCGGGCGTCCGAGGTGCCGCCGGTGGTGGACAGCTCCGGCTCCACCCCGGTCTCGGCGCGCACGGCCTCGGCGATCAGCGTGGAAAAATCGCCCGGCAGGGTGATGAAGCTCTCGCCCGAGATCACCGCGCGCACCGTGCCGCCATGGCGCGCGGCGATGGCGGTGACGCGGTCGACCAGCCCCTGCCCGGTGTGCAGGTCGTTGAAGCGGATCGACAGCCGCGCACGCGCCTCGGCGGGGATGACGTTGGTGGCCGGGTTGCCCACCTCGAGGTCGGTGATCTCGAGGTTCGAGGGCTGGAACCAGTCGCTGCCGCTGTCGAGCTCGAGCGCGTCCAGCTCGGCCAGCATGGCGACGAGGCGCGGGATCGGGTTGTCCGCAAGGTGCGGATAGGCGACGTGCCCTTGCGCGCCGGCGACCGTCAGCCACAGGTTGACCGAGCCGCGCCGGCCGATCTTCATCATGTCGCCCAGCCGGTTGACGCTGGTCGGCTCGCCCACCAGGCACAGGTCGGGCAGGGCGCCCAGCGCGCGCATCCGCTCGATCAGCGCGACCGTGCCATAGCGCGCGGGGCCTTCCTCGTCGCCGGTGATGACGAGGCTGATCGTGCCCGCCTCGGCCGGGATATCGGCCAGCGCGGCGACGAAGGCGGCGATCGCACCCTTCATGTCCACCGCACCGCGGCCATAGAGCAGCGCACCGCGCCGCTCGGCCGCGAAGGGCGCGCTGGTCCAGCCCTGCCCGGGCGGCACGACGTCGAGGTGCCCGGCGAAGGCGAAGTGGCGGCTGCCCGCAGGGCCGTGGCGGATCGCCAGCAGGTTCTCCACCGGGCCATCGGGCGCCTCGCCCTCGACGAAGCGATGGACGGTGAAGCCGAGCGGCACGACCATCGCCTCGAGCATGGCAAACACCGATCCGGTCGCCGGCGTCACGCTCGGGCAGTCGATCAGGCGCTCGGTCAGGATGACGGGATCGGCGTTCATGCCTGCGGGCTCTCCTCGAACTGCTCGATCGTCCATTCCTCGTCCTCCGACGCCTGGATCCAGGCCTGCATCCACGGATGCTCCCACAGCGCCTGCATGTAGGCCGTGGCGAAACCGGGCACGCCGACGCCGTAGGTGATGAAGCGCGAGACGACCGGCGCGTAGAAGATGTCGGCCGCGCTGAAGGTGCCGAACAGGAAGGGACCGCCCTGCCCGAAGCGCGCCCGCGCCTCGGCCCAGATTTGCAGGATGCGCACGATGTCGGCGCGCACCGCGTCGCTGACGGTCTCCACCTGCACGCGGCGGCGCACGTTCATCGGCATCGCCTGGCGCAGCGCGGCAAAGCCCGAATGCATTTCCGCGACGATCGATCGCGCCATGGCGCGCGCCGCGTCTTCCTTGGGCCAGAACCGGTCGCGCCCGACCTTGTCGGCGAGATAGTCGATGATCGCGAGGCTGTCCCACACCACCGCATCGCCATCCCACAGGATCGGCACCTTGCCCGAAGACGGCGCGAGATTGGCGTCGCGGCGCTTGGCCTCGTCCCAGTCGTCGCCGTAAAGCGGCACGCAGATTTCCTCGAACGGCAGGCCCGACTGGCGCGCCGCCAGCCACCCGCGCAGCGACCAGCTCGAATAGTTCTTGTTGCCGATCACCAGCTTCATCGCGCGACCTTTCGTGGATGGAAGGCCCCGCCTAAAGCCTCGGGCACAGGCTGTCGAGGGTCGGCGGCGCGCCTCTACCGGGGCAGGTGCAGGCTCACCGCCAACCCGCCGGCGGGCGCGTCGCCCAGGGCAAGGTGGCCGCCATGAAGCCGCGCGACGGCATCGACCATGGCCAGCCCCAGCCCGCCACCGGGGCGCGTGCGCGCATTGTCGAGCCGCACGAAGCGCTCGACCACGCGGGCGCGATCCTCGGGGCGGATGCCGGCGCCGTCATCCTCGACCAGCAGCACCGCCTCGGCCGGATCGGCCCGCGTGCGCACGGTGATCGCGGTGCCGCCATATTTCAGCGCGTTGTCGATGCAATTGGCGAGCGCGCGCGACACCAGCTCGCGATCCGCGCGCACCGGTGCAGACGCGAGGTCGAGCGTCAACGTGACGCCCGACTGCTCGGCCAGCGGCTCGTAAAGCTCGGCCATGTCGGCAGCGACGTCGGCGAGGTCGAGCGGGACGCGGCGGTCCTGCACCGCGCCGCCCTCGAGCCGGCTGATCTCGAGCGCGGTCTCGAGCATGGCGCGCAGGCCATCGGCGTCGGAGCGGGCGGCCTGCAGCGCCTCGAGCGCCTGGGGCTCGTCCACCCGGGCCAGCGCGGTGTCGATCGCCGCCGACAGCCGCGTGACGGGGGAGCGCAAGTCGTGCGCCAGCGCGCCGGAGACCGCGCCAAGTTCGGCGACGAGGCTGGCGATCCGCTCGGCCATGAGGTTCATCTGCAGGCGCAGGTGATCGAAGCCATCGCCGCTGTCGGCCTCGACCAGCCGCATGCCGAAATTGCCCGCGGCGAGTTGCTCCGCCGCCTCGGCGATCTCGTGCGTGCGGCGGCTGATCGCCAGGCCGAGCAGCACGGCCGACAGCAGCGCCATGGCGACCGCGACGACGATGGTCAGCCCGATCGCCGCCGCGAACGCGAGGTTCAGGCGCCGCTCGCTGGCCCCCGCCAGCGCGACGGTCAATGTGCTGCCGTCGGGCAGCTGGCTGGCCAGCGCCAGCGTCTCGATCGGCGCGGCGCCGGGTGCCAGACGCAGGAGCACCGGAGCCGGGCGCGGCTGAATGCCGACGCGCGGAACGTAATCGATGTTGCTGGTCACCACAGGCCCGCCGCCGTGGGCCAGCGCGATGATCACCCCGGGGTCGGCGGCGCTGCCGCGCTGGTCGCGGATATAGCCGGCCAGCGCCGCGCGCCCGCCCTCGTAGAAGGCGGCGAGCAGGTCCTCGCGCACATCAATGACCTGGTCCTCGCGGTCGGCGCGCACGACGTCGACCATCTCGCTGCGCAGGAAGAAGATCGCCGCCGCACTCGACAGCAGCTGCAGCACGAAGACGGCAATGACCAGCCGCAGCATCGTCGGCGAAAGACGCCGCCCGCGGGAAGTCGGCGGCGGCGGCGTCAACTGGGTCAACGGCGTCAGCTCGGGCACGTTCAATCGGCCGCCATGCGGTAGCCCGCCCCACGCACGGTGTGGAACAGCGCCTGGGCTTCGCCATCGTCGATCTTGCGGCGCAGGCGGCTGATGTGCACGTCGATCACGTTGGTGCCGGGATCGAAGTGATAGTCCCACACCGCCTCGAGCAGCATGGTGCGGGTGACGACCTCGCCCTGGTGCAGCAGCATATATTCGAGCAGGCGAAACTCGCGCGGTTGCAGCGTGATCTTGCGAAGGCCGCGCTTCACCTGGCGGGTCAGGCGGTCGAGTTCGAGATCGGCACAGCGCAGCACGGTGTCCTGCACCTTGGCGCGCCCGGTGCCGCGCCGCATCAGCGCCTGGACGCGGGCATGAAGCTCGGCGAACGAGAACGGCTTGCCCAGGTAATCGTCGGCCCCGGCGGTCAGGCCGGCCACGCGGTCGTCGGTGCTGCCCAGCGCCGAGAGCATGATCACCGGCGTCTCGACCTCGGCGGCGCGCAGCGCTTTGAGCACCGAGACGCCGTCCATGCCGGGCAGCATGCGGTCGAGCACCACCACGTCGAACTGGCTGTCGGTGGCGAGGAACAGGCCGTCGCGGCCGTTGGCGGCGCGATCGACGGTATACCCCTCTTCGCCAAAACCCCGCGCGATGTAGTCCGCGATCTGCGGATCGTCTTCCACCAGCAAAATGCGTCCGGCCACGCGCCTGTCCCGTTCCAGCAAACTATCCCGCGGCACCATGGCCGTCGGGGCGCGTACCGGCAAGAGGGACGACGGACTTGAAACCGCAGCAAGCCGGGCGGCGCGCGCGAAACTCAGTGCCCGGGCAGGCGTCCCGGCATCTCGCCATGCGGCATGCCGGCCATGCCATCGCGGTTAAGCCCAGCAGCCCCCGGTAGACCGCCGCCCCCGCCGATGGCCGCGCTGAAGCCATAGCCTTGCGGCAGGGTGGGCCCCATCGCTCCGCCCTGGCCAGCTGAACCGGGCATCGCGCCCGATGCGGCACCCAGTTCCGGGCCGAAGGCGGCACCCGCCGGGACCACGGGCCCCGGACGTAGCTCGGGCGATTGCGCGGCCAGCCGGGCACGATCGGGATCGACCGGCGTCACTGTCGCGTCGGCGTCCGTCGCATCGAGCGGGGCGGCATCGGCCGGGGCGGCTTCACGCGGCGTCGACGCCTGCGCCGCCACGGGTTGCATCGACGGCGCACCGCCGGGCGCGATCGCCGGCCCGGCCGAAGCCGTCCCTGCGAGGCGCAAGGGCGCGGGCGTCACCGCGACGCGGGCATCGGCATAGGTGCGCGTCGCGCGCCCTGTCGCCATGTCGGGCGGGCTGTCCGGCGAGCCGACCAGCGCGAAGACGGCAAGCCCCGCCGCCACGGCGCCGATCGCCGCTCCCCCGGCCATCGGCCAGACGCCGCGCCAGCGAGCCGTTGACCGACCCGGCGCGGCGCCCGGCATGGACGACGCAGACGGCACGACGCGCAGCAGCGGCACGATGGTGGCGGAAGAGGACCGCTCCACGCGGGGCGCGGCACCGATCTGCGGATGCAGGGGCGCGGCGCCGACGATGCGCGGCACGAGGCCGTCGGGCGGCACCGGTGCGTCATAGCGGGCCAGAAAGGTGTCGAGATCTGCGTCGGCGTGGTCGGCACCGAACGGCAGGTGCGGCGGCATGGTCCCGGAGATCGACATGGCTACCCGCCCTGCCCGATAACGCCGTGTCCGGCGACGCCACTGCTGCTTCCCCCGGCACTCGACGCGCCGCGAAACGCGACATCGGCGCAAGTGATCCGACGTGCCTCCAGCAATTCCCGCATCTGCCGCCTTGCCCTGAACAACAACGACTCCAGCGCTTTCACGTTCAGGTCGAGCACCTGGGCCGCAAGCACGTTGGAGAAGCTCTCGTAGTAGCACAGGACGAGCGCCGCGCGATAGCGTTCGGGCAGCCCGGCAAGGATTTCCGCCACTTCGGCACAGGCCTGTGCCTGCGCGATCACATGGTCGGCCAGCGGGGCATCGTCGGCCGAATCGGGCACGGCATCGGTCACCACGACGCGGAACCGTCGCTTGCGGTCGAAGCACAGGTTCATCGTTACGCGATGCAGCCAGCCGACCAGCCCGGCGCCACTGGCCTGCCAGCGCGGGGCATTCTGCCACAGCCGGGTGAAACAGTCCTGGACCACGTCCTCGGCCTCGTGGCCGTCGCCCAGCATGCGCGCGGCGACGCGGTAGAGCGGGGTCGCGTGGCGTTCGACGAGGAGCGCGAACGCCTGCTGGCATCCCTGCCCGACGCGCTGCATCAGCGCCGTGTCGTCAAGCCGCGCCAATGCGGCAGGAGACAGCGCATGCGGCGGCGCCTGATCGCGATATCCGCCGGTCGTCGAACCGGCAGATCCTGCTTCCGAACCAGATCCCGGGGCGTAATCGTCCGCAAGGACAGCATCGCCCATGAATTCACCGCCCAAGGTCATACGGTCCATCCGTTGTGCACGATGGTAGCTCCGTCCATTCCCTTGTCCCGCGCCGGTGCTGCCTGCCGCTGTATGAACCGCAAATTTACAGTATCGGAAATTTGCCAAGTATTACGGCCCGATCACCCCCTCCTGTAGAGTGGTTTCGGCGTGTTTCAGGCACTGGTAAACCGGTTCCGGCCCGGATATGAAGCCGGTCACATTTAACGGCGGCCTGCCAACTGCCGGCCCCCTGGCTATAGAGACGACAAGCCCATGCAGCGCCATTCCCGTACCCGTTATCTCTCCTCGGCCGCGATCATCGCGCTGCCCGTCGCCCTCGTCGCTGGTGCCGCACCGGCGCTTGCCGACACTTCGGTCAGCACCAGCACGACCACTCCGCTCACCACCTCGAGCGCGGGCAACGTCACCGTGACCGGGACCGGCGCGATCAAGGTCAACAGCGGCACGGCAGTCACGGTCAACTCGTCGAGCAACGTCGCGGTCAACAGCAGCGGCTCGATCACCCTGCTGGGCGCGGACAACAGCGCGGGCATCGTCGCCAACGGCGGCGTTACCACCACGCTCACCAACGATGGCACGATCAGCGTCACCGAAGACTTCACCCCGACCACGCTGGGCAATAGCAACGTCGTCAGCGGCTCGGTCGCCAGCGCCAACAACCGCTTCGGCATCCACGTCCTGTCGGGCGCCGCCACGGCCGCCACGATCAAGAACACCGGCACGATCGTCGTCGAGGGCAACAACTCGGGTGGTATCGTCGTGGACTCGGACCTCAACGGTTCGATCACCAACACCGGCACGATCTCGGTCAAGGGCAACAACGCCGTTGGCGTGAAGACCGGCAACGTCACCGGCAACCTCGCGATCGGCGGCACCGTCTCGGTGCTGGGCCAGGGCGCGCAGGCGCTGGTCGTGGGCGGCAACGTCGCCGGCACGGTCAAGATCAACGGCACGCTGACGCAGGGCGTCAGCTACACCGCCGACAGCGGCGCCACCCAGGTCCTGTCGCCCGATGCGATCAGCACCGGCGTCGCCACCGCGCAGATCTCGGGCAATGTCACCGGCGGCGTGATCGTCACCACCGCGTCGACCACCAACAACGTCACCGAGACCGCCGGCTCGATCCAGTCCTACGGCACCAGCCCCGCGCTGCTTATCGGCGGTACCACGGCCACCACCATCGGCGGCGTGGCCGGCACCACGGGCACCTATTCGCTCGCGGTCGATGGCGCGATCACCGCAACCGGCACCTATAGCGGCCTCAACACCTATGGCGTCGTCCTCGGCGGCAAGGGTGGCACGGTGGCGATGTCGAACGGCATCGGCGTCTACGGCACGATCTCGGCCACCACGGTCAATGCGGACGCCACCGGCATCCTCATCAACCAGGGCGTGACCAACAATTCGATCTATATCGAAGGCACGATCAAGGTTGCGGCCAGCGGCGTCTCGTCGGGCAACCTCTATGGCATCCGCGACCTTTCGGGCACGCTGACCACGGTCAACAACACCGGCTTCATCACCGTCAGCGGCGCCTCGACCGGCAAGAACGCCGCGATCGACCTGTCGTCCAACACCTCGGGCGTGACGATCAAGCAGTACCTCAACGCTGCCGACGCCACGAGCCAGAAGAACGACAAGGCGGCCACCGGCTACAACGTCGACACCGCCACGGTCTATGCCGCGATCGCCGGTGACATCTACACCGGCTCGGGCAACGACCTGCTCGACATCGGCACCGGCAAGGTGACCGGCAACGCCTACCTCGGCGCCGGCAACAACACCGTGAAGCTGTCCGACGATTCCAAGTGGGTCGGCAACATCGACTTCGGCAATGCCGGCACCGCCACGATGACGATGGCCGACAATGCCCGCTTCACCGGCAACCTCGCACTCAACGGCCAGGCCGGCACGCTGACCATCGGCGGCTCGTCGATCTGGGCGGGCACCGTCACCGGTGCCAACCAGCTGGCGGTCACCGTCAACGGCGGCCAGTTCAACGCCAACAGCACCGGCGTGAACACGATCAACGCCCTGACCGTGAACTCGGGCGGCAGCCTCGGCGTCTATGTCGATGGCACCACCGGCACCGCCTCCAAGCTGGTGGCCAACACCGTCACTTTCGCCAGCGGCGCCAAGATCGGCGTGACGGTCACCTCGTTCGCCAAGGCGGCCGGTACGTATGACATCGTTTCGGCCGGCACGCTCACGGGGGCAAGCAACGTCACCACCTCGTCGCTGGCCCTGCCCGTGCTGTTCAAGGGGTCGATCACCAGCCAGGGCAACGACATCTACCTGACGCTGGCGCGCAAGTCGGCCACCGAACTCGGCCTGACCTCGCCGCAGGCAGCAGCCTACGACGCGATCATCGCCAATGCCGCGAACTTCGGCACGCTGCAGTCGAGCCTGCTGCAGATCGGCACCGCCGCCGGCCTGCAGACCCAGTTCAACCAGCTGCTGCCCGACTATGCCGGCGGCGCCTACGACTTCGTGTCGCGCGCCTCGCGCATGGCCGCGCTGCACATCACCGAAGACACCTCGCTCTTCACGATCAGCGGCTCGGGCGCCTGGGTCGAACCGCTCTACTTCCACGCCAACAAGCACGACAACGACACCGTGGGCTACACCACCAACGGGGGCGGTCTCTCGGTCGGCTTCGAAAAGGTGACCGCGATCGGTAACGTCGGTCTCTACTTCGACTGGGCCAACGGCAGCGTCGACAACACCAACGCGCAAAAGCTCAAGGTCAACAACCTCGAGTTCAACGCGTTCTGGCGCAAGAAGTTCGGCAATCTCTACGCCTTCGCGCGTGGCGGCTACGGCAAGTCGTCGTTCACCCTCGATCGCAACTTCACCGGTGCGGTCAACGGGGCGGCCATCGCCTATACCGCCCATGGCGGCTGGAAGGGCAAGTCGATCGGCGCGACCGGTGGTTTCGCCTATGACTTCAACCTGAGCGACACCTTCAAGGTCAAGCCGAAGGCGACCTTCGACTACCTGCGCCTCAAGGAAGACGGCTACCAGGAGACCGGCACCGACGCGATGATCCTGCTGGTCAACGGCCGCCGCAGCACCGCGCTGACCGCCACGACCACGCTGGGCTTCGTGTGGAGCAGCGGCCCGAGCAGCACCGAGGGCCGCCCGTTCTCGGTCGAAGTCGACGCCGGTCGCCGCAGCCACCTGTCGGGCGACCTCGGCATGACCACCGCGACGTTCGGCTCGGGCTCGACCTTCACGCTGACCCCGCAGAACGTCCAGTCGGCCTGGGTCGGCACGGTGGGCATCCTCCAGGGTGGTCTCGACTACACCTGGAAGATCTCGGCCACCGCCGAGAAGCCCGAGAACGGCGGCATCGGCTACGGCGCCCGCGCCTCGCTGAGCATCGCGCTCTGATCGCGACGCAAGCGCGCATCACCCGCATCTGAAAGGGGCGGCGACCACACCGGTCGCCGCCCCTTTTGCTTGGACGGTACCGCAACGAATCCGCAGGCAATGCCGGACAATGATCGTGTGCAGGGCACGTTTGTCCGCCCCGGCGGTTCAGGAGGCGACACCAACAGGATCAGGACCGATCATGGAAGACGCCCGCGACTTGCCCCCCAAACGCCGTGCCCGCCGCTTCGAGAAAGCCGGCATGGCCGTCGTCGTGCTCGTACTGGCGATCATCGTCGTCGTTTTCGTCGGCCGCAACCTGTGGCACGCCGACGTCGAGCAGAAGCAGCCGGAGACGACCGCCCCCAGCGCGGTGTAAGGCCGGGGCCGCGGAGAGGACGATGTCCTCTCGCGGCTTCAGTGGTCGCTGCGCCCGAAGTCGGGCCGCGCGTCGTCCTGGCCCAGTTCGATGATCGAGCGGCGGATCGCCCGGGTCCGGGTGAAGTGATCGAACAGCGCCGGCCCATCGCCCTTGCGGATCGCCTTCTGCAATTCGGTCAGGTCCTCGGTGAAGACCTGCAGCATCTGCAGCACGGCATCGCGGTTGTTGAGGAAGACGTCGCGCCACATCGTCGGGTCCGAGGCGGCGATGCGCGTGAAGTCGCGAAACCCGCCGGCAGAGAACTTGATGACCTCGCTCTGGGTCACGTCCTCGAGGTCCGATGCGGTTCCCACGATGGTATAGGCGATGAGGTGCGGCAGGTGGCTCGTGACCGCGAGCACCAGGTCGTGGTGCGCCGCGTCCATCAGTTCGACCCGCGCGCCGAGCGCTTCCCAGAACGCGGTAACACGCGCCACCGCTTCGCCGTCGACGGCCTCGGGCGGGGTCAGGATGCACCAGCGCCGGTCGAACAGCGTGGCAAAGCCCGCATCGGGGCCGCTCTGCTCGGTGCCCGCGACAGGGTGCGCCGGGACGATCGTGTGGTTGGGCAGCGCCTCGCCCAGGGCCTGCAGCACGCTGGCCTTGCTCGATCCCACGTCGCTGACGATGCAACCCGCCGGCAGATAGGGGGCGACGGCGGCGGCAGCGGCGGCCATGGCGCCGACGGGCACGCAGAACACCACCAGCTCTGCCCCGGCCACGGCTTCCTGCGCCCCTTGCGCGATGGTGTCGGCCAGGTCGATCGCTGCAGCGCGGGCGCGCACCTCGGCGCTGGCATCGTAGCCGGTGACATGGACCCCGGCGATGCGGCTGCGCGCCGCGCGTGCGACCGAGCCGCCGAGCAGCCCGAGGCCGATGACGGCGACGCGCCGGAACGGCGCCGGAGCGGTCGTCATGCTGCCTCTGCCAGGCGGCGCAGCGTCGCGGCGATCAGGTCCATCTGCTCGGCCGTGCCGATCGTGATGCGCAGGCACTGCGGCAGGCCCTGCCCCGGCAGCCAGCGGGTGATGAAACCCGCCTCCATCAGGCCGAGATAGGCCGCCTCGGCGGTGAGCGCGCCGGCGAACTCGATCAGCACGAAGTTGGCCTCGCTCGGCAGCGGACGCAGCCCATAATTGCCCAGCGCCTCGAGCGCGGCGACGAAGCGGGTGCGCTCGGCGCGATTGTGCGCCGCCGACGCCGCGACGAAGGCCTGATCCTCTACCGCGGCCAGCCCCATCGCCTGCCCGGTGAGCGAGACGTTGAACGGCCCGCGGATGCGATTGAGCATGTCGACGAGATCGGGCGCGCCGGTGGCCCAGCCGATCCGCTCGCCGGCCAGGCCATAGATCTTGGAAAAGGTGCGCGTGACCAGCACGTTCTGGGCGCTTGCCGCCAGTTCGAGGGCGCCATCGGCATCCTCGGGCGCGACATATTCGGCATAGGCCTGGTCGACCACCAGCAGCACGCCGGCGGGCAGGCCTGCATGAAGCCGGGCGAGTTCCTCGCGGCCGATGTAGCTGCCCGTGGGGTTGTTGGGATTGGCCAGGAAAACTACGCGCGTCGCCGGCGTGACCGCCGCCAGCAGTGCGTCGACGTCGGTGCCGTAATCGCGGTCGGGCGCCACGACCGGGGTCGCCCCGCAGCGCTGCGCCGCGATCGGATAGACCGAGAAGCCGTAGCGCACGAACAATACCTCGTCGCCGACCCCGGCATAGGCCTGCGCCGCCAGATGCAGCAATTCGTCCGAGCCCGTGCCCATCACGATCCGCGCCGGGTCGATCCCGTGCAGCGCGCCGAGCGCGACCCGCAGCGCGACGCTGTCGGGATCGGGATAGAGCGCGGCGCTGGGCACCATCCCGCGCGCCGCCACGGCCGCGGCACTCGTGCCGAGCGGGTTCTCGTTGGCCGAGAGCTTGACCAGCGGCTTGCCGTCCGGCCCGGCCGACTTGCCCGGCACATAGGCATGGATCGCGGCGATCCAGGCCTTGGGTACGGGGCGGGCGAGCGTTTCGGGCTGGTCGGTCATGATGCGCGGCTTTACGCCAAGGACCGCGCTTTTCAAGGCGCTTTGGCGGGCACCGGGTCGGGCTTGCCGGCGCCGCTCAGGCGACGTCGGACCAGGCTGCCGGGCTGCTCCAGTCGGTCACCATCGCAAAGGCCGGCATCGTCACCTTGGCGTTGGGGCCGCGGTTGATCTGCGTCGGACCATTCGGGCCGGTGCCGAGCGAGAGCCCTGCCGCGCTGAGCTGATACGGCGAGACGCGGTAGCGGGTGCACAGTCCGCCATTGCCGTCGGCGACCAGTTCCTGCTCGAACTCCAGCCCCTGCTGGTGCCCCATGCTGCGGCTCACCCGGCTCACCACCAGTTGCCCGTCGCCCAGGTCGAGCACGAAGGGCGTGCCCAGCGGCACTTCCATCAGGCCCTCGATCAGCGCGCCCGACATCGACAGGTTGCGCAGCACCACCGGATAATAATGGTCCTCGTGGACCACGCCGACGCGGCGGAACATCGCCTGGCGCTGGTGCCGCTGGCGCGCCGGGCCCGACGGCTCGATCGTCCAGTCGCCCTCGGTCAGGCGCTCGACGAAGGCCGTGTTGCCCAGTGGCTCGCTGTAGATGTAGCCCTGCACGTGGCTGACCGCGAGCGCCTTCATCGCGTCGAACTGGTCGAAGCTCTCCACCCCTTCGGCGGTCGTCTCCATGCCCAGCGCCTGTGCCAGCGCGACGATCGCGGCGATGATCGCGCGGTTGCGGCTGTCCGGCCGGGTCGCGCCGCGCACGAAGGACTGGTCGATCTTGATCTTGTCGAACGGCGCGTTCTTCAGATAGGCGAGCGAGGAATAGCCGGTGCCGAAGTCATCGAGCGCGAGGCGCACGCCCAGCCCCTTGAGCGCCTTGAACTGCGCATCGGTCAGCCCGCCTTCCTCGAGGAACACGCCCTCGGTGATCTCCAGCTCGAGCCGGCCCGGCTCCAGCCCGGACTGCGCCAGCGCCGAGGCGACCAACGCCGGAAAGCCCTCGTCGCCGAATTGCGCCGGCGAGACGTTGACCGCGACGCGCAAGGCCGCCGGCCAGGTCGCGGCATCGGCACAGGCCTTGCGCAGCGCCCATTCGCCCAGCCCCCGGATCAGGTTGGATTCCTCGGCAATGGGAATGAAGCGCGCTGGCGAGATCGCCCCGCGTTCGGGATGGTTCCAGCGCATCAGCGCCTCGACGCCCACCACCCGGTTGGTCTGCGCGGCGACGATCGGCTGGTAATTCAGCTCGAGCTCGCCCTTGGCCAGCGCATCGTGGAGGTCCTCTTCGAGCGCCTTGCGGTCTTCGGCCGCCTTGAGGAAATCGCTGGAGAAGAACCGGAAGCGGCCGCGCCCGCTGCCCTTGGCCGCATAGAGCGCAAGGTCGGCACTGCGCACCAGCTCGTCGGCTGCGGCCCCGTCGAACGGTGCGATCGCCACGCCGATCGAGGCGCCAATGAGGCAGCGCGTGCCATCGATGACATAGGGCTGCGAAATCTGGGCAATGAGCGTCTCGGCCAGTTCGCCCAGCCGCCCGCGATCGTCGACGTCGGGCAGGATGACCTGGAACTCGTCACCGCCCAGCCGGCCGACGCGCTCGGCATCCCCGACGATCTTGACCAGCCGCTCGGCCACCTGGACCAATAGCGCGTCGCCGGCGGCATGGCCCAGCGTATCGTTGACCTGCTTGAAGCGGTCGAGGTCGATCAGCAGCGTGGCGCAAGGGCGCTTGGCCATGGCGAACGCCGCCAGCGTGCGCGTCAGGCTCTGCGTCATGTGCCGGCGGTTGCCGAGGCCCGTGAGCGGATCGTGCAGCGCGAGATGCGAGCTTTCCTGCGCGCTCTTGCGCTCCTCGGTCACGTCGACGCAATGGCCGTAAAAGCCCGCGAAGACGCCGCGTTCGTGGCTCGCCTCGCCCGAAAGCGACCACCAGCGCGCCGCGCGGCCGCGGCCGGTGCGCACCGTCAGGCGCTCGAACCGGGTGCGCCGGGCCAGCATGAAGCGCAAGCTGCGCTCGCCGTCGGCCTCGTCCTGGTGGAACACGTCGAGCAGGGTGGCGCCAACCGGGTCTGCGCCATCGCCAAGCACGGCGCGGGCGGCGGATGACAGATACGTCAGCCGGCCCTGCGCATCGCTGCACCAGAAGGCGCCAAGCCCGAGCGATTCATAGGCCTGTACCAGCGCTGCCGCCGGCGTCTCCTCGGCTGCTGCCTTGCCCCACGCCATCCGCCGCAACGGCATCCGATTCTCCAAGAAGGTAAAATACCTAAGGTGTTTTACATTGAGTCGCTTGATGGCGGGTTAAGGCTGATGCGCCGGCGCGAGGCTGCCCGCAGGTCCCAGGCGATAACCAAAAAAAGGCCGGAAGCTGATGCTTCCGGCCCCAGGTCGTTCGCAGGAGGAACATGGTTTGGCAGGGTGGGAGAGAGAGGGAGAGGATCAGGTCTCCCGCCCCGCCAAGCTGGTGAAAACTTACATGTTGTAGGCGCGCTCGCCGTGCTCGTTGATGTCGAGCCCTTCGCGTTCGGCCTCTTCGGTCGGACGCAGGCCGATGGTCTTGTCGAGCGCGATGAACAGGATCGCCGAGACACCGCCCGAGAGCACCAGGGTCAGGACCACGGCCTTAATCTGGGTGATGATCTGGCCAACGAGGTCGTAAGTGCCGGCCTTGGCGGGGAACACGGTGTAGTCGACCCAGCCCTGGCCGCCGAGGCGCGGGTCGGCGACGATGGCGGTGCCGATGGCGCCGACGATGCCGCCGATGCAGTGCACGCCGAACACGTCGAGCGTGTCGTCATACTTGAGCGCGTTCTTCACGGTGGTGACGAACAGGAAGCAGACCGGCGAGACGACGAGGCCGAGGATGATCGCGCCCATCGGCGCGGCGAAACCGGCAGCCGGGGTGATCGCGACGAGACCGGCAACGGCACCCGAGGCAGCGCCGAGCATCGAGGGCTTGCCGTGCTTGATCTGCTCGATGACCGACCAGGAGACGGCGGCAGCGGCGGTGGCGACGAAGGTGTTGATGAAGGCAAGGCTGGTCGCGGCGTTGGCTTCGAGACCCGAGCCGGCGTTGAAGCCGAACCAGCCCACCCACAGCAGCGAGGCGCCGATCATGGTCATGGTCAGCGAGTGCGGCGGGGTGGCTTCCTTGCCATAGCCCAGGCGCTTGCCGATCACGAGGCAGCCGACGAGGCCCGCGATACCAGCGTTGATGTGCACCACGGTGCCACCGGCGAAGTCGAGGCCGCCCCAGCCGTAGATCAGGCCGGCGTCAGCGGTGTTGTCCGACAGGAAGTCGGGGCCGGCGAAGTACCACACCATGTGGGCCATCGGGAAATAGACCAGCGTCAGCCACAGCACGGTGAAGATCATCAGCGGGGTGAACTTCACGCGTTCGGCAAAGGCACCGACGATCAGCGCCGGGGTGATGCACGCGAAGGTCATCTGGAAGATGACGTAGACGTATTCGGGCAGGTAGACGTTGTTCGAGAACGTCGCGGCGTAGGTCGAGATCGACACGCCCTGCAGGAACGCCTTGGAGAAGCCGCCGACATAGGGCGAGCCGCCGGTGAAGGCCATCGAGTAGCCCCAGCACACCCAGCACAGCGCCGCGACCGAGACGATCATCAGCACCTGCATCAGCACCGAGAGCATGTTCTTGGTGCGCACCAGGCCGCCGTAGAACAGCGCGAGGGCAGGGATGCTCATCATGAGCACGAGAGCGGCGGATACGAGCATCCAGGCGACGTCGCCCTTGTTGACCATGGTGGCCATCTGCTCGGGCGTGGGGGCCTTGATCGGCCCGGTCTGCGCGAAGGCGGCAGAGGCCATGCCGAGCGAAAGCCCGGCTGCCGTCATGCCACTGATCATCTTGCGGATCATATGGTTGTTTCCCCTCTTCTCGGAAGTCACAGCGCGGTGTCGCCGCTCTCGCCGGTGCGGATGCGCACCGCCGAAGCGAGATCGAGCACGAAGATCTTGCCGTCGCCGATCGCCTCGGTGCTGGCGGTTTGCTGGATCGTCTCGACGATCTGCGGCGCCAGGTCATCGCTGGCGGCGATCTCGATTTTCACCTTGGGCAGCATGTTCGTGGAGTATTCGGCGCCGCGGTAGATCTCGGTCTGGCCCTTCTGGCGGCCAAATCCCTTGACTTCCGACACCGTCATCCCAGCCACGCCCAGACCGGACAGCGCTTCACGCACCTCGTCCAGCTTGAACGGCTTGATGATGGCGATGATGAATTTCATTCATGCCCCCTTTCGCGGCCTCAACCACCGGTCCCTGTCCGGCAGGTTCATGAATGCAAAGCCTGTGCCAAATCCGTTTTGTTACGGAATCCGCGATTTACGGAAACCATATTTGCCCATGCGCGTTTCGCGCCGCTCGAATCTTGTGCAGATGCGTAAAGCTGCCTGTTTTTTAGGCAGGCCATGATCCTCCCTGTGCCACGGGCACGGGGAGGTGGCAGACCGCGCAGCGGGCTGACGGAGGGGAAATAGCCTCGCGCGGAATACCCCTCCACCACCCGCTGGCGCGGGCGGTCCCCCTCCCCGCCTCACGGCAAGGAGGATCGTTGGTGCTGGATTCAGCCCGCGTCGGGCAGGCGCAGGCGCGCCCAGACCGGCAAGTGGTCCGAGGCCTGGATCGCGAGCGCCGAGCGATGGACGCCCATGTCCTCGACGTGCCAGTCGCGGCTGACGACGATCCGGTCGAGCTGGCCGAGCGGGCGCCGCGCGGGAAAGCTGCGGCCGGGCGCGAGCACGGCGAGCGCGGGGTCGAAGGCGGCAAGCGCACCGCCACGGGGCGCCCATTCGTTGAAATCGCCCATCATCACGCAGGGCCCGGCACCCGCCGCCGCACAGGCGACGCGCACCTGGTGGCGGCGGCGCAGGCCGGAAAGGTCGAGGTGCATGCCGATTACGCGCAGGCTCCGCCCCGCGACCGCTAGGTCGGCGGCCACCGCGCCGCGCGGCTCGAGCGTGGGGAGCGCGATCGCGGCGCAACCCGAAACTTCGATCTCACGCCGCACGAGAATCACGTTGCCGTGCCAGCCGAGGCTCCCGGGCCGGCGCGCGCGGTCGATCACGCCGGGCGCCACCGCGCGCCACGGGCTGGCATGGGCGAGAAGGGCGGGCGGGATCACCGCCTCGCGCGCGCCATAGCGGCCGTCGGCCTCTTGCAGCGCGATGACGTCGGCGTCGATTTCGCGCAGCACCGCCAGGATGCGGTCCGGGTCGCAGCGCCGGTCCGCACCTACGCCCTTGTGGATGTTGTAGCTGGCGAACAGCAGGGTTCCGGGTGCAGCCCCTGCCCCGTGCGCCCCGAAGCCCCGCGTCAGAGGAAGTCTCGCAGGCTCGCCACGAACCGGTCGAACTGGTCATGATGCAGCCAGTGACCGGCGTTCTCGAACTCGATCACCTCGGCATTGCGGAAATGCGCGATGCGCCCGTCGCGGATCGGATTGCCCGCCCACGAATCCGCGCCGTTAAGCAGCAGCGTCGGGCAGGTGATCGCCTCCCACAGCTCGTGCTTGCGCGCCTGCGAGATGTCGTAGGGGTGCTCGATGTGCACGTAAGGGTCGAACTTCCAGGTGAAGGTGCCATCCTCGTTGCGGTTGATGCCGTGGATGGTGAGGTGACGTGCCTGGATTTCGTTGATGTAGGGGTTCTGCGCCTTCATGCGCGCGATCGCCGCCTCGATCGTGGGATAGCGGCGCGGCAACCGGCCCGCAGCCTTGCGCTTTTCGGCGATGTAGTCGCGGATGCGACGCGCGAAGGGCACGGCGCGCATGCGCGCTTCCCAGTCGGGCGTGGGGAAGATGCCCTCGATCGCCACCAGCTTCGACACGTCTTCGGGGAACAGCCCGGCATAACGCAGCGCCACGGCCGCGCCCATCGAGTGCGCGACGATCGTCACCGGCGCGAGGCCCAGCTGGTGGATCAGCTGCGCGACGTCGTAGACCATGTCCATCGTGCGGTAATTGCCGTCCGAGGCCCACTCGCTGTCGCCGTGCCCGCGATGGTCGAGCGCGATGACGTGCCAATCCTCGCGCAGCGCCTCGGCGGTCCAGTCCCAGCTGCGGCAATGGTCGCGCCCGCCGTGGATCAGCAGCAGCGGCGGCTTGCCCGCATTGCCCCAGTCCACATAGTGGAGCCGCAGGCGCTGCGAGGTGAAGGTGTTCGAGGTCGGTCCCAGCAGGCTGCTCATGCCCTCACCCTGCCGTTCGCCCCGTGCGATGGCAAGTGCGTCGAAACCTCGGTCATGCGCATTGCGTCCCCTTCCGCCCATCGCCTTGTCAGACGTCGATAGCCTCAGCGCTCCTTGGTGGCATTGAAGGCCAGCTCGGGGTTGCGCTCCTGCTGGTAATTCACGTCCCAGGCCGAACGCGCCATGAACACGGCATCGCCGTCCCGGTCGCGCGCGAGGTTCGACATGTTGAATTCGGCGAAGGCCTTGATCGCCTCGGGCGTGCCCTTGAGCCAGCGCGCGGTGTCGAACGGCGAGGGTTCGAGCACGGCCTCGACCTTGTATTCGGCCTCGAGCCGGCTGATCAGCACGTCGAGCTGGAGCTGGCCGACCACGCCCACGATCCACTGCGCGCCGATCTCGGGATAGAACACCTGGATCACGCCTTCTTCCGACAGGTCGTCGAGCGCCTTGCGCAGCTGCTTGGTCTTGGTCGGGTCCTTCAGCACCACGCGGCGCAGGATTTCCGGCGCGAAGTTGGGCAGGCCGACGAAGCGCACGTCGTTCTTTTCCGACAGGGTATCGCCCACGCGCAGCGTGCCGTGGTTGGGAATGCCGATGATGTCGCCCGCCTCGGCGGTGTCGGCGATCTCGCGGTCCTGCGCGAAGAACAGGATCGGCGAATGCACCGCGATCGGCTTGCCCAGCCCTGAGGGCACCAGCTTCATGCCGCGCTTGAACGTGCCCGACACCATGCGCATGAACGCGATGCGGTCGCGGTGCTGCGGGTCCATGTTGGCCTGCACCTTGAACACAAAGCCGGTCACGTCGGCGCGGGTCGGGTCGATCGTGCCCTGGTCGCTGGCCTGCGGACGCGGCGGTGGGGCATAGCGGCCGATCGCGTCGATCAGCTCGGCCACGCCGAAATTCTTGAGCGCCGACCCGAAGTAGACCGGCGTCAGGTCGCCATGGCGATAGGCTTCGAGGTCGAAGGCCGGATAGCCCTCGCGGCCCAGCTCGATCTCCTCGGCGAATTCGTCGGGGATCGCGCCGGCTGCGGCATCGCGCTTGCCCAGGAACTCGCGGCTGTCGCCCTCGGGGCGGGCGATGGTTTCGGTGGCGAAGTCATAGACGCCCTCGAACACCCCGCCCATGCCGACCGGCCAGCTCATCGGCGCCACGTCGAGCGCCAGCGCGTCGGCCACTTCGTCGAGCGTCTCGAACACCGGGCGGCCTTCACGGTCGACCTTGTTGACGAAGGTGATGATCGGCACCGAACGCAGGCGGCAGACCTCGAACAGCTTGCGCGTCTGCGGCTCGATGCCCTTGGCGGCGTCGATCACCATGATCGCCGAATCGACCGCGGTCAGCGTGCGATAGGTGTCTTCAGAGAAGTCTTCGTGGCCCGGCGTGTCGAGCAGGTTGAAGACGGTATCGCCCTTCTGGAAGGTCATCACCGAGGACGTGACCGAGATGCCGCGCTGCTGCTCGATCTTCATCCAGTCGGACCGCGCGCGGCGTGCCGCACCGCGTGCCTTGACCTCGCCCGCCAGGTGGATCGCGCCGCCCTGCAGCAGCAGCTTTTCGGTCAGCGTGGTCTTGCCCGCGTCGGGGTGCGAGATGATGGCGAAGGTACGGCGGTTGAGAGCGGCGGTGGACATGCCGCAGGCCCCTAGGCGTTGTGGGCGGATTCCGCAATGTCGGGGTGGCGCATCGCGGGTACGCGCCGGGCCATGGTCGCCCACCGTTCGCGCGATGGTCGGGAACAGTTTGCGCGCTCAGGCAATTACCCGTAGAATTACGGAGCCGTCGGCGCTGCCCGTGCTTGGCGTGACACCGGGGGGAGCTGGACTGCCTACGCATTTTGCAGGCCCGGCATGTAGTTAAGGCGCCTTGATGTTTCGTTCGATCGTTCGCCGCAGCCAGGCCTTCAATGCCGTCGTCGCGCTGGCTATCCTGATCCTTGCCGCAGCGCTGCTCCAGGCGGTCGAGGCCAATCGCAACGGCAACCGCTGGCTGGCGCATTCGGCCACTGTCCTGACGACCGCTGGCGACACCCTCGGTCTGGTGCAACAGGCGGAATCGGCATCGCGCGGTTACGCGCTGACACAGAACCCGGCCTTTGCCAAAGGGTTCGACAAGCAGGTGGACATGGCCCGCCGCGCTGCCGGTCGCCTCGTCACGCTGACTGCGGACAACCCGGCGCAACAAAGCGCAGCCACGGCCCTGCTCCAGCACATAGACCTGCGTCTCGACAGCCTGCAGCGCAACGTCCAGCTTTCGCGCACCGGCAAGTACGACGCCGCGCGCGAGGCGCTCACCAATGGCACCGACCTCGAGCGGATGGACATCCTGTCCGACAGCGCCGACCGCTTCGTGACCGAGGAACGGCGGCTGCAGGCCGAGCGCATGGCAGCCAGCGAACGCCAATTGCGGGCAACGACGCAGATCATGATCGCGGGCGTCGCTGCCCTGCTTGTCCTCGTCGTGCTGATGGCGCTCACCATGGCGCGCAGCATCCGCCAGCCGGTGCGCGTCATCACCGAGACGATGGCCGCGCTCGCCGGCGGGGCGCGCAACGCCCGGATCGCCGGCCACCTCGGCTCGAGCGAGTTCGACGAAGTGGCCGCGGGCTACAACCAGATGGCCGACGACCTCGCCCGCGCCGTGGCGGACCAGCGCGAGGGGGCGGACAGCCTGCTCCGCGCCAACCAGGCGCTGCAGACCAGCACGGCCGAGCTGCAGGACCGCAGCGAAGTGATCGAGCTGCTCGGCAGCATGGCGCACCGCATGCAGGCCGCGCGCACCGACGACGAACTCGCCGCGATCCTGGCAATCTTCGTGCCCAAGGTGCTGCCCGGCATGCCCGGCGCGCTTTATGCCCACAACAATTCGCGCAACCTGCTGGTGCAGATCGCGACGTGGGGCGGCATGGCCGAAGACGAGGTCGGCTTCCCGCCCGATCAATGCTGGGCTTTGCGCCGCGGCCAGAGCCACAGCGTGGGCGAGCCGGGGTCCGACATCCTGTGCGGGCATCTTCACGGCGTCGACGCGCATTATCATTGCGAACCGCTGCTGGCCGCGGGCGAAGTCATCGGCGTGATCTACCTGCGCGGCGACGTGCTGCCGCAGCGGCGCTTCAGCCTGGCAGTGATGAGCGAGAACATCTCGTCCGCGCTCGTCAACCAGCGCCTGCAGCGGGGCCTGCGCGAACAGACCATCCGCGACCCGCTGACCGGGCTGTTCAACCGCCGCTACATGGAAGAGGCGCTCGGCATAGAAATCGCGCGCGTCGCCCGGTCGGGTGGCCCGCTCAGCCTCATCATGTGCGACATCGACCACTTCAAGCGCTTCAACGACGAGTTTGGCCACGACGCCGGCGATGCCGTGCTGAGTGCGGTGGCCAGCGAAATGAGTTCGCGGTTCCGCGATGGCGACGTGGTGTGCCGCTATGGCGGGGAGGAATTCACCATCATCGCGCCGGGCACCACAGCCGAACAGATGGGTGCGCGGGCCGAAATGGTGCGCAAGGCGATCGCCGACCTGCAGGTGCGCGACCGCGGCCGCTCGCTCGGCGCCACGTCGATGTCGTTCGGCATCGCCAGCTGGACGCCGACGATGGACCGCGACGGCAACGCGCTGATCAAGGCCGCCGACGCCGCGCTTTACCAGGCCAAGCGCGAGGGGCGGAACCGCGTGGTGCTCGATACGGCCTCTGCGGTGGGCGAGTAGGCCCCCTCCACCACCCGCTGCGCGGGCGGTCCCCCTTGTATCTCGAAAGTCGTGCATGATGCGTTTGCGGGAGGCTCCGCTAGCGGAGCCTCCCGCCCGTTCGCGAGCCCGTGTCCCCCCTGGTCGTAGGAGCCCGTCGGGGAGCTTGGGCCCGGACGGATCTTCATCAACCCGAACGGTTGCACGGGGCTAGACCCCGCACATGCAAGGATGGGAACGGAGATATGGCACAGCACGATCCATTTGTCGGCATCGACGTGAGCA
>Ga0302348_1000315_pt1 | contig 27192 bp, 24 predicted proteins | sample PhySR1_FD_202177 | JGI IMG/M metagenome (GOLD analysis project Ga0302348, IMG submission 202177) | Leaf surface microbial communities from sunflower plants in UC Gill Tract Community Farm, Albany, California, United States - DLSL S.R1... | ecosystem: Host-associated > Plants > Phyllosphere >...
CCGCCTGTCGCGAGGTGGCGTATATTACGCTTTCCTCCTTCAGAGTCAACCTCTTTTTCAGAAGTTTTTCTCCGGCGGAAACTCCTGGGAGCCTCCTGCTGAACACCGCTTTACGTAAGCCGTTGTGCCGTGTCAGTGGAGGCGCATTATAGGCAAATATTTTAGGCTGACAAGCGCTAATTCAAATAAATCTTTCGAGTGATTACTTTCCAGGCAATACGCTTTAAAAAAAGCCAAAACCACAGATTCCGCGTACAAAAAACGGGCGTAACGCCCGTTTTTAATAAATATGCCTTTACTGGTGGGCAGTAATGACATCGTCTTTTACGTCCATCTCTATCACTTTGCCCGGGACCAGCTCACCAGAAAGAATCTGCTGTGCCAGTGGGTTTTCTATCTGCTGCTGGATAGCGCGTTTCAGTGGACGCGCACCGTAAACCGGGTCATAACCGTTTTCGCCCAACAGTTTGATCGCCGCATCAGAGATATGCAGCTGATAGCCTCGGTCTTCCAGACGTTTGTACAGCCGCTGCAGTTGAATCTGTGCAATAGACGCAATGTGTTTTTCACCCAGCGGATGGAACACCACTACCTCGTCAATACGGTTCACGAACTCTGGACGGAAATGTTGACCCACTACGCCCATCACCAGATTTTTCATCTCGGGATAATTCAGATTGCCGAAACGTTCCTGAATTAAATCTGAGCCCAGGTTAGAGGTCATGATCACGACCGTATTGCGGAAATCAACGGTGCGCCCTTGTCCGTCCGTCAACCGGCCATCATCCAGAACCTGCAGCAAAATATTGAAGACATCGGGATGCGCCTTCTCGATTTCATCCAACAGGATCACAGAATAAGGACGACGGCGAACCGCTTCAGTCAGATAGCCGCCCTCTTCATAGCCGACATAACCCGGAGGTGCGCCCACCAGCCGCGACACAGAATGTTTTTCCATAAATTCTGACATGTCGATACGAACCATCGCATCGTCACTGTCGAACAGGAAGTTAGCCAGTGATTTACACAGTTCCGTTTTACCCACACCTGTTGGGCCCAGGAACAGGAACGATCCGACAGGACGATTAGGATCGGCCAGACCTGCGCGGCTACGGCGAATGGCATTGGAAACCGCTTCAACCGCTTCATCCTGTCCGATGACTCGTGAATGCAGTTCCTGCTCCATACGCAGAAGTTTGTCGCGCTCCCCTTCCATCATGCGGGCGACCGGAATACCGGTCCAGCGCGCCAGAACATCGGCAATCTCAACGTCCGTTACGCGGTTACGCAGCAGCTTCATCGTCTTGCCTTCAGACTGTGTAGCGGAAGCCAGCTGTTTCTCCAGCGCCGGGATCTTGCCGTACTGCAGTTCAGACATCTGTGCCAGATCGCCTGAGCGACGTGCCTGCTCAAGGGTAAGGCGCGCCTGCTCCAGCTCCGCTTTGATATTCTGCGTGCCGGTCAACGAGGCCTTTTCCGCTTTCCACTCTTCTTCCAGCTCGGCATATTCACGCTCTTTCTGGTTTAGCTCGGCTTCCAGCATATCCAGACGTTTGACGCTGGCATCATCAGATTCTTTCTTTAACGCCTGCTGTTCCAGCTTCAGCTGAATAATACGGCGCTCCAGACGATCCAGCGCTTCCGGCTTGGAGTCAATCTGCATACGGATACTGGATGCCGCCTCATCAATCAGGTCAATCGCCTTATCTGGCAACTGGCGATCGGCTATGTAGCGATGAGAAAGCGTTGCTGCCGCGACGATAGCCGGGTCAGTGATCTGCACATGATGGTGCAACTCATAACGCTCTTTCAAACCCCGCAAAATCGCGATGGTATCTTCAACGCTGGGCTCTGCCACAAACACTTTCTGGAAACGGCGCTCCAGCGCTGCGTCTTTCTCGATATACTGGCGATATTCGTCCAGCGTGGTAGCGCCGACACAGTGTAACTCGCCGCGCGCCAGCGCAGGTTTCAGCATATTGCCGGCGTCCATTGCACCATCTGCTTTACCCGCGCCCACCATAGTATGCAGCTCATCAATAAACAGAATGACGTTGCCTTCCTGCTTAGACAGGTCGCTGAGCACGCCTTTCAGACGCTCTTCGAATTCACCACGGTATTTAGCCCCTGCCACCAGCGCGCCCATATCCAGTGCCAGCACACGGCGGCCTTTCAGCCCTTCCGGCACTTCACCATTGATAATGCGCTGCGCAAGCCCTTCGACGATGGCGGTTTTACCTACGCCGGGCTCACCAATCAACACGGGGTTGTTTTTAGTACGACGTTGCAGTACCTGGATGGTACGGCGAATCTCTTCATCACGCCCAATCACCGGATCGAGCTTGCCTTTCTCGGCGCGCTCGGTGAGATCGATCGTATATTTCTTTAAAGCCTGACGCTGATCTTCAGCACCCTGATCGTTCACGTTGTCGCCTCCACGAAGTTGTTCAATCGCTTTGGTGAGCTTTTCGTTGGTGACGCCTGCGGATTTCAATATGTCCGCCAGCGAGCCACGTGAATCCAGGGCTGCCAAAACAAATAATTCTGATGAGATAAAGTTGTCGTTGCGCTTCTGTGCCAGCTTATCGCACAGGTTAAGCACTCGGATCAGGTCGGATGATGGCTGCACATCTCCGCCGCTGCCTTCTACCTGCGGCAAACGGTCAATAGCCTGATCAATTTGCGTACGTAACGATGCTACGTCAGTACCGGCTGAGGACAACAGGGGCGCAACGGAACTCCCTTCCTGCTTGAGCAACGCGCTCATCAGGTGCAAGGGTTCAATAAACTGGTTATCCTGTCCTAAAGCCAAAGACTGCGCGTCGGACAGAGCGAGTTGAAATTTATTAGTAAGACGATCCAGACGCATAATTCCTCCCATTACAGGTCAAATGCTACTGGAGATTAAAATGAGGTCATTCCTCAAATATTCAAGGTTAATGACCTGAAACAGGACTAAAAAACGCGCTGTCTGGATCGTCTTACGGGCTAAGACTATAACAGCCAAATTAAAGTTGCCATACGGCCGGTGATGCCATCCCGACGATAGGAGAAGAAATCGTCCTGCTCGCTAAAGGTACAACGTGAATCCGCACTCACTGATTTCACGCCTGCAGCATGCAGCCGCTGACGGGCCAGTAGCCAGATATCCGCGTAGAATTTTTCCCCCGCCGGACGAAAAGCGGCAGCTGCCTCAGGATCGTGATCCATAAACGCGCGACGCACTTCTGCACCGACTTCGAACGCATCAGGACCAATGGCCGGCCCGAGCCAGGCGTGAATATTGCCGGGCGCAGCCTGAAACTGTGCCAGGGTATTTTCCAGTACGCCGCCACACAGCCCGCGCCATCCTGCATGAGCCGCAGCAACTTCACGGCCGTCATCCGAACAAAACAGCACAGGCAGGCAGTCAGCCGTCATGATTGCACATACCACGCCCGTTTCCCGTGTGATACAAGCATCTGCCTGTAGCGGCGCGGTTCCCCCTGCGCTCAGGCAGGCAACGTCGATGGAATGAACCTGCTCCAGCCACTGCGGCATCGCGGGCAACGCCGCAAGCGCTATAAGCCGCTCACGGTTGGCTGCCACATGATGCAGCTTGTCACCGACATGGCTGCCGAGATTAAGCGAACGCCAGTTCCCCTCGCTCACGCCGCCCTGCCGTAACGTTGAGACGGCACGCACCCGATCGGGTGCCGGCCATTGTGGAATAATCAGGCTCATAGCCAGTCCAGCTGATCCTTGAACATCTCTGTATCCGCTTTCAGCGCATCAATCAGATCAATCATGTCCTGAGGTATTGCGGCATGGAATTCCATCTCAATCCCAGAGATAGGATGGTAAAGCCGGAGCATCGTCGCATGCAGCGCCTGGCGATCAAACCCGCGCAGCGTGGTAATAAAGTCTTCCGATGCGCCTTTTGGCGGACGCGGACGGCCACCGTAAAGCGGGTCGCCCACCAGAGGATGATTAATGTGCGACATATGCACACGGATCTGGTGCGTACGGCCGGTTTCCAGGCGCAGACGCAACCGCGTATGAGCACGGAAATGCTCCATGATGCGATAGTGAGTGACAGCCGGTTTCCCCATGGGATGCACGGACATATGCGTACGTTTAGTCGAGTGACGGCTAATCGGTTCATCGACCGTGCCGCCAGCAGTCATCGTACCGATGGCGACCGCTTCATATTCACGTGTAATTTCACGGCGCTGAAGGGTGTCGACAAGGTGCGTTTGCGCCGGGACGGTTTTCGCCACGACCATCAGTCCGGTTGTATCTTTGTCCAGGCGATGAACGATGCCCGCGCGCGGCACATCGGCAATGGCGGGATAGTGATGGAGCAGCGCATTGAGTACGGTGCCATCAGGATTGCCCGCGCCCGGATGCACCACAAAGTCACGTGGTTTATTGATGACAATGATATCTTCATCTTCGTAGACGATATCCAGCGGGATATTTTGGGGTTCCCAGCGCTGCTCTTCTTCGATCTCAGCATCGATGGTCACGCGCTCGCCGCCGAGCACTTTTTCTTTCGGCTTATCAGTCACAGTGCCGTTGACACTGACGCGCTGGTTAAGGATCCACTCTTTTATGCGGGAACGTGAATAATCAGGGAACAATTCCGCCAAAGTTTGATCTAAACGTTGTCCGAGTTGTGATTCGGATACCGTTGCGGTGAGTTGAACTTGTTGTGCCATATACAGCTTCTTCGTTAACGTTGGGTTTTACGGCGATGCCGTTTAATATAATGTGCTATCGTACCTGGTCATTACCGGGAGCTATACGGACAGCTTCCGCCATAACATTTTGAGGATAATCACTTCGTCATGACGCGTATGAAATATCTGGTGGCTGCAGCCACACTGAGCCTGGCACTTGTTGGTTGTTCCGGCTCAAATGACGCGGTACCGGACAACCCGCCTTCTGAAATCTATGCTACAGCGCAACAAAAGCTGCAGGACGGTAACTTTAAAGCGGCGATTAAGCAACTGGAAGCGCTGGATAATCGTTACCCATTCGGTCCCTATTCGCAGCAGGTTCAGTTGGATTTGATCTACGCGTACTATAAAAATGCCGATCTGCCGATGGCGCAGGCTGCCATCAGCCGCTTTATGCGTTTAAATCCTACGCATCCTAATATCGATTACGTCATCTATATGAAAGGGCTGACGGATATGGCGCTGGATGATTCGGCATTGCAGGGCTTTTTCGGCATCGACCGTTCCGATCGCGATCCTACCCATGCTCGTGATGCATTCCGCGACTTTGCACAGCTGCTGCGCAGCTATCCAAACAGCCAATATGCAGCCGATGCCTATAAACGTCAGGTCTATCTGAAAGACCGTTTGTCAAAATATGAGCTTTCAGTGGCGCAATTCTATACCAAGCGTGGGGCCTATGTCGCGGTTGTTAACCGTGTTGAAGGCATGATGCGCGATTATCCTGACACGCAGGCGACGCACGATGCGTTACCGCTGATGGAAAACGCCTATCGCCAGTTGCAACTGAACGCCGAGGCGGATAAAGTCGCAAAAATTATCGCAGCAAACAACGACTGAGACGTTCGCGCGTTGAGCCACAAAAAAAGCAGCCCTGGAGGCTGCTTTTTTATGCGCATAAAACAGGCAAAATGTTGATTTACCTGTTGAGCTAACTTATCAAGAATGCCTTGATAAGGCGTTAGCTTCAAGGCTTTTCGGCCACATTCTCGCCCTTTCTCACAATTTGCTGTAGTTGACAAAAAGTGACATTTTTTTGTGATCAAAATCACACATCTACAGAGATATCGCGCTATGCTGGATCCATTCAGACGGCAATCACAGAGAGGTAAGCATAATGATCGTGAATATTACCAGTAAGCAAATGGAAATTACTCCAGCCATCCGTGAACACGTCGAAGACCGTCTCGCCAAGTTAGAAAAGTGGCAAACCGACCTGATTAACCCGCATATCGTTCTGTCGAAAGAATCCAAAGAGTTTGTGGCAGACGCCACGATTAATACGCCAAACGGTACACTGGTCGCCAGTGCCAAACATGACGATATGTACACTGCTATCAACGATCTGATAGGAAAACTCGAGCGCCAACTTAATAAAGTGCAGCACAAATCTGAAGCGCGCCGCGCGGCCACCAGCGTTAAAGACTTTACCCCCGCCGCCGAAGAGTAAGTTTTGTCCTCACCTTCCTGACGCGCCTACGGGCGCGTTTTTTGTTGACAGCTTTTCATCTGTGCGGTTACTCTCAGAACAGCTTATTTTTGGAACCTGTCATGAAAACACTGTCGTTTTTCTTCGCTTTCTTTTTTACCTTCCCCTGACTGGGAGGCCATTCGTCGTGTAAAAAGAAAGCGAAGACGAACAACAAAGCCTCCCAACCGGGAGGCTTTTTTATTGGATAGCTTACAGGTGAGCCTTATGACCCCGGACAATCCGCTTCTGGCACTGCGTGATAAAATCAGCGCCGTTGATGAAAAACTACTGACGTTACTCGCTGAACGGCGTTTGCTGGCCGTGGAGGTTGCAAAGGCGAAGCTGGCAACGCACCGCCCTGTCCGCGACGTCGAACGTGAACGCGCACTGATTGAGCACCTCATCGTACTGGGTAAAAAACATCAGTTGGATGCGCACTACATTACCCGCCTGTTTCAATTAGTGATTGAAGATTCGGTTCTGACTCAGCAGGCCTTGCTGCAAAAAAACCTCAACCATACGCATGCTCATGCGGCCCGCATCGCCTTCTTAGGCCCGAAAGGCTCTTACTCTCATCTGGCTGCCCGTCAGTATGCCGCGCGTCATTTCAGTAACATGGTTGAATGCGGTTGCCTGAAATTTCATGACATTATCAAGCAGGTGGAGAATAACGCGGCGGATTACGCCGTCTTACCGATCGAGAATACCAGCTCCGGTTCAATCAACGATGTGTACGACCTGCTGCAACAGACCAACCTCTCTATCGTAGGGGAACTGACGCTTCCGATTGAGCACTGCATGTTGGTCAGTAGCCAGAGCGACCTGGAACAGATTGAAACGGTCTACAGCCATCCGCAGCCTTTTCAGCAGACCAGCCACTTCATTAACCGCTTCCCGCACTGGAAGATTGTCTACACCGAAAGCACCGCCGCTGCCATGGAAAAAGTGGCCGCGCTCAACTCACCTAAGGTCGCGGCGATCGGTAGCGAAGCCGGTGGCGAGCTGTATCAGTTACAGGTGCTGGAGCGTAATCTGGCCAACCAACAGCAGAATCACACACGCTTTATTGTCCTGGCCCGTAAGCCCATCGAAGTATCCGATCAGATTTCGGCGAAAACGACGCTGATCATGGCAACCGGCCAGCAGGCGGGTGCACTGGTTGACGCACTGTTAGTCTTGCGCCAGCACAACCTGATTATGAGCAAACTGGAATCACGGCCTATCAACGGTAACCCGTGGGAAGAGATGTTTTATCTGGATGTGCAGGGCAATCTGCAGTCTGAAAAGATGCAGCAGGCATTAGAAGAGCTGAGGGCAATGACGCGTTCGTTAAAAGTACTTGGCTGTTACCCCAGCGAAAATATCATTCCTGTTGAACCCGACAAGTAATCAGTAAAAAGGCATCCAACTGGATGCCTTTTTAGCTTATGGCCGGCTGTCGTTCGCCGAGCGCAGCAGGCTTCGGCTCTCAACCAAAAAGCGTTTGGCGTGATCGCCAAACCACTCTTCTACCCGGTTGAAGCTGGCAATAAAGGCGTTTTTATCACCTTGTTCCAGCAGGGCAATGGCTTCACCAAAGCGCTGATAATAACGTTTGATAAGGTTCAGGTTATTTTCAGACGACATAATGATATCCGCATACAGCTGCGGATCCTGTGCAAACAGGCGCCCCACCATTGCCAGCTCAAGCCGGTAAATGGGCGAGGACAAAGCCAGGAGCTGATCAAGATTGACATTCTCTTCAGCCAGGTGAAGGCCATAAGCAAAAGTCGCGAAATGGCGCAGCGCCTGGATAAATGCCATATTCTGATCGTGTTCTTCTGCCCCAATGCGATGCAGGCGCGCTCCCCAGACCTGTATCTGCTCCAGAAACCATTGATAGGCTTCCGGCTGCCGCCCATCGCACCAGACCACAACCTGCTTGGCAAGACTGCCGCTGTCCGGCCCGAACATAGGATGCAGACCGAGTACCGGTCCCTGATGCGCCGCCAGCATCGCCTGTAGGGGGCGATTCTTGACGGACGCCAGATCCACCAGGATACAGTCATCCGGCAGCGCAGGGAGTTGTTGAATCACCTGCTCGGTCAGATGGATAGGCACGCTGATGATCACCATACCGGCATCGCTGAACAGCGTTTCCGCCCGATCCCAGTCATCTTTATCCAGCGTTTTTACCTGGTAGCCCGACAGCGTCAGCATTTTATTAAACAGGCGTCCCATCTGGCCATTACCGCCGACGATCACCACCGGACGTAACTCGGGACGCAGGGTTTTAAACCCTTTATCATTTTCGCTGGTATAGGATTCTCGCATGACGCGGCGCAATACGTCTTCAATCAGATCGCCAGGCACGCCCAGCGCTTCTGCCTCTTTGCGACGGGACGCCAGCATAGAAGCTTCCCGCTCCGGAACATAGATTGGCAAACCATGGCGGCTTTTAACTTCGCCGACTTCCGCTACCAGTTCCAGACGTTTTGCCAGTAGATCCAGCAGTGCTTTATCTACCGTATCAATTTGTTCGCGTAATGCCGTTAATTCAGCCACCATTGCCCACTACACCTCGTGTGAAAGACGCGCCGACAGAACCTCGTTTAGCTCATCATGCATTTCGCGCAGTAACGCCTCGGTGACGTTCCAGTTGATGCAGGCATCGGTAACAGAGACGCCGTACTTCATCTCACTGCGCGGCTGCTCGGAAGACTGATTGCCTTCACTAATGTGGCTTTCCAGCATCAGGCCAATAATCGAACGGTTGCCTTTCTTGATCTGATCGATGGCCGATTGCGCGACGCCAGGCTGACGGCGGTAGTCTTTATCAGAGTTACCGTGGCTGCAATCTATCATTAAGGCCGGGCGGAGTCCCGCTTTAAGCATGGCCGTTTCACATTGTGCCACGTCTTCCGGACTGTAGTTTGGTGCTTTGCCGCCGCGTAAAATAACGTGCCCGTCAGGATTTCCCTGTGTTTGCAACAGGCAAACCTGGCCTGACTGATTGATACCCACAAACCGATGAGGCATTGCCGCCGCGCGCATGGCATTTATCGCCGTACCCAGGCTGCCGTCGGTACCGTTTTTAAAGCCCACCGGCATTGACAGGCCTGAAGCCATTTCACGGTGGGTTTGTGATTCCGTCGTGCGTGCGCCAATCGCCGACCAGCTAAACAGATCGCCCAAATATTGCGGGCTGTTTGGATCCAGCGCTTCCGTCGCTAACGGCAAGCCCATATCGACAAGATTCACCAGCAACTCACGGGCAATGTGCAAACCCGCTTCCATATCAAATGAGTTATCCATGTAAGGATCGTTAATTAACCCCTTCCAGCCAACGGTCGTGCGGGGTTTCTCAAAGTAGACGCGCATAACAAGGTACAGGCGATCTTTCACCTGCTCAGAGAGGCTTTGCAGACGACGCGCATAATCCAGAGCCGCTTCTGTATCGTGAATTGAGCATGGGCCACAAACCACTAACAGGCGGGAATCACGGCCTGCAATGATATCCGCAATCGTCTGGCGCGAGGCGGCGATTTGCGCCTGCTGCGCATTGCTCAACGGGAATTTCGTTTTAAGCTCTTCGGGAGTAATCAACACCTGCTCATTGGCGATATGAACATTGTTTAACGCGTCTTTTTGCATCGTCCTGTCCTTTACACTCATTTATGCGGTCACGGGATCCTCATGGAGGAGAGATGAAACTGTATCATAATGAGTACACTCGACAATCCCTTATGTACACTTTATTTACCATCAAAAATAAAAAACCTGAAAAAATCAACAAAATACATTTAATATCAATGAATTAAAAAAATAAAAACACAATCAGTCAGGCTGTCATTGTGTAAATATAAATATACACAACATCTGTTCCACCACCGAAATCCCCCTGTTAATATTGATACGTTAACTGACAAGGACGAAAACATGACCCAGACCACCGCAGCCATTCGCCTGCGTCCTTTTGATCTAAGCGATATTGAGGCCTTCACCGTAGCCGTTAATGACTCTTTGGATACGTTATTGCCCTGGATGAGTTGGGCGCATCCGGATTATCAGCCGGATGAAGCCGAAAGCTGGATTCGCTTTACACACTTACAACGCGCACTTAAAGAAGCGGAAGAATTTGCCATCGTGGATGCCCAGAACCGCCTGTTAGGTGGTGCAGGCTTTCGCTTTGCTAAAAAACCGGGAGAGTTTTGCGCTTTGGGGTACTGGGTTCGCAGTGACGCGCAATGTCAGGGTGTTGCCACGCAAGCGGTAAAGCTGTTACTGGAATTTGGCTTTGCGCGCCCGGATGTACAGACAATAGAACTGCTGGCGGTGGAGAATAACTTCGCCAGCAGACGTGTAGCGGAAAAGAGTGGCGGGCGCTTTATCGATTACCGTTATGGTTTAATTGTTTTAGACAGCGGGCCGGTCAACGCGGCGATCTATCATTTCCAGCGCCCCTCATGAAAAGGCATGAGATCGTACTCAGCGGTCGTAGGCCTCAACATAAGCGACAAGCCAGCTGTTAACGTCTATGGTTTTCCCGGTATTACGCAGAATGATAATGCCGGATTCGATCCGGACCAGTTCGAATGCGCGCATCTCTCTGTGGAAATGACAATAGCCTTTGATAAACATCCCATCGCAGGACTCCACATCCACGCGCCGGTAAGCCACCTTACCCTCGTAGTCAAAATAGCTGAAGCCGATCTCTTTTAGACTCAGCCAGGGCATATCAACCTCGACCAGGGGCACATGCGCCGTCACCGCCGTGGACGTTTTGTTCTTACGTGCCAGTTCCTTTTTGTGTTCGCGGCCTGCCCAAACAAGGATCACGTTAGCCGCCACAAAGATAAGGGCCGGACCATACAACCCCAGCGCAAGAAAAAGGGGAAACAACACGAATCCCATGCTTACCCAGACCGCGGTCAGGCAGCGGCAAAGCCACTTATGCTTGTTGCCTTCCAGTGCATATCGGGCTGAATAGAATGAGGCGAGCGAAAACATAAAGCCGGAAACTAAAAAAACGACGTCTTTCAAAACCTGTCCTTAGGGCAATGAGATTGAATAAGAGAATAATCGGTTGTGTCCGATGACGAGCAGATTGCGTTACGCAGCATCCCGGCGGTTGGCATGCACAGCATCGCAAAGATACCTGTTCTGTTCCGACAGGTTTTCCTTTATGTGAGACAGCGCTTTGGCCTGGCACACTTTGCCTGCAGATGACGGCAAACATTCGGCGTAGGCATTTTGTAGGCACTGGTATAAAAAAGGGGCTGGCACATTGCCAACCCCTTGTTTGCTATTAACTTTTAGATGTCGCGTTAGCGATACCTTAGTTAAGACGCTCTTTGATACGAGCAGACTTACCAGTACGCTCACGCAGGTAGTACAGTTTGGCTTTACGCACAGCGCCACGACGTTTAACAGCGATGCTGTCAATTACCGGAGAGTGAGTCTGGAAGACACGCTCAACGCCTTCGCCGTTAGAAATTTTGCGAACAGTGAATGCAGAGTGCAGACCGCGGTTACGAATAGCGATAACCACGCCCTCGAATGCCTGCAGACGTTTTTTAGAACCTTCAACGACCCATACTTTCACTTCCACGGAATCACCCGGGCGGAAGGAAGGTACGTCCTGTTTCATCTGCTCTTGTTCAATTTGCTTGATAATGTTGCTCATAATTAAATCTCATATCCTGGGTAAACTGATAGTCGGGGAAGAGCTTACTCTTCCACATCATCGTTTTGTTGCTGCTGAGATTCCCGCTGGAACTCATTCAGCAACCTTGCTTGCTCTTCAGTCAGAGCCAGGTTTTCCAGAAGTTCAGGTCTTCTCAGCCAGGTACGGCCTAGCGACTGCTTCAGACGCCAGCGGCGAATATCAGCATGGTTGCCTGACAGTAATACTGCCGGGACCTCCACGCCGTCTAACACTTCAGGTCGGGTATAGTGCGGACAATCCAGCAAACCTTCCGAGAACGAATCCTCATCGGCTGACGCCTGCTTGCCGAGCACGCCAGGAATAAACCGGGCGACTGCGTCAATCATCGTCATCGCTGGCAGTTCCCCGCCGCTGAGAACGTAATCACCGATTGACCATTCTTCATCAATTTCGGTCTGGATTACGCGCTCATCAATCCCTTCATAACGGCCACAGACCAGAATTAACTTGTCCCGTGCCGCCAGTTCGCAAACGCCCTGTTGGTCCAGTTTGCGACCCTGAGGTGAAAGATATATCACCCTGGCCCCATCACCTGCCGCTGCTTTCGCTGCGGAGATGGCATCCCGTAAGGGTTGTACCATCATCAGCATTCCCGGTCCGCCGCCGTAAGGACGATCATCCACGGTACGGTGCCGGTCGTGCGTGAAGTCACGAGGACTCCAGCTCTGAATGCTGAGCAGACCGTTTTTTACAGCCCGGCCAGTTACCCCGTAATCGGTAATAGCGCGAAACATTTCTGGAAACAGGCTAATAACACCAATCCACATTGTATTCGCCGTTACGTTACCGTTCGATTCGGAGATCAAAAACCAGGATCCCAATCTACCTCAATGATGCCAGTAGAGAGATCGACTTTCCTGATAACCTGTTCATCAAGAAACGGAATTAACCGCTCCTGAGCACCGAATGCATCCTTCAGGTTTGCCTTAACGACGAGAACGTCGTTCGAGCCGGTTTCCATCATATCGATGACTTTACCCATCTCGTAGCCTTCAAGGTTAACCACCTGGCAGCCCATAAGGTCTTTCCAGTAGTAGTCGCCCTCTTCCAGCGATGGCAACTGCGTCGAGTCAACCTGAATTTCGCAATTGGTTAACTGAGCCGCCGCATCCCGATCTTCAATGCCTTTGACTTTGATGATCAGGTCCTGATTGTGGTGCTTCCAACCGTCCAGTTCGACCTGCTGCCATTTACCGGCGCGCTGGATGAACCAGGGTTGGTAGTTGAAGATGCTTTCAGCGTCTTCAGTGGAGGAAAACACTTTGAGCCAGCCGCGAATACCGTAGGCGGCTCCCATCTTACCCAATACAATCGGGTTAACAGGAGGCTGTGCGGCAATTTGTCTGCTCATGCTCACCACCGTGACAGATTAAGCTGCTTTCTTAGCTTCTTTGACCAGCGCGTTAACGCGATCAGAAAGCGTTGCGCCCTGGCCAACCCAGTGCTCGATACGATCCAGATCAAGACGCAGACCTTCAGCCTGACCAGATGCGATCGGGTTGAAGAAACCAACGCGCTCGATAAAACGACCGTTGCGTGCATTGCGGCTGTCAGTGACGACGACCTGATAGAACGGACGCTTTTTAGCGCCGTGACGTGCCAAACGAATTGTTACCATAACATCCTCTTCAGTTAATAAAACACCCGGCCCCCATCGAGGAACGGGGTCCGGGTGCTGTATAAAAAGCCCGAAAATTTTACTCATTTTGGCGCAAAAAGCAACCTAAACCGAGTAATCCCAGGCTTTTTTGTGGAACCCATTAGCGTCCTGGGAAACCTGGCGGCATCATACCTTTCATGCCGCGCATCATTTTCGCCATTCCGCCCTTCTTCATTTTCTTCATCATCCGCTGCATGTCGTCGAACTGCTTCAATAAGCGGTTAACGTCCTGCACCTGCATGCCCGAGCCGGTAGCGATGCGGCGCTTGCGCGAACCTTTGATAATTTCTGGTTTTTCACGCTCTTTGCGTGTCATCGAATTGATGATGGCTTCCATGCGCACCAGCACTTTGTCATCCATCTGCGATTTCACGTTGTCTGGCAGTTGCCCCATGCCCGGCAGCTTGCCCATCAGGCTCGCCATACCGCCCATGTTACGCATCTGCTTTAACTGCTCAAGGAAGTCATTGAGATCAAAACCGTCGCCGGTTTTCAGTTTCTTCGCCAGTTTTTCCGCTTGCGCGCGGTCAACTTTACTTTCGATATCTTCAATAAGCGACAGCACGTCGCCCATGCCAAGAATACGCGAGGCAATGCGGTCAGGATAAAAGGCTTCCAGCGCATCGGTCTTCTCGCCCATCCCCATAAATTTGATCGGCTTGCCGGTGATATGGCGAATAGACAGGGCAGCACCACCACGTGCATCGCCATCCACCTTCGTCAGAATAACCCCTGTCAGCGGCAGCGCTTCATTAAAGGCTTTGGCGGTATTCGCCGCATCCTGACCGGTCATGGCATCCACGACAAACAGGGTTTCTACCGGATTAATTGCGGCGTGAACCTGTTTAATCTCGTCCATCATCGCTTCGTCTACGTGCAGACGACCCGCGGTATCGACCAGCAATACGTCATAAAACTTGAGTTTGGCTTCACGCAGCGCGTTGTTGACGATATCAACAGGCTTCTGGCTCAAATCCGAGGGGCAAAAATCCACACCGACCTGCTGTGCCAGCGTTTCGAGCTGTTTGATCGCCGCCGGGCGATAAACGTCAGCAGATACCACCAGCACTTTTTTCTTGTGCTTTTCACGCAGAAATTTACCCAGCTTACCGACACTGGTGGTTTTACCCGCACCCTGCAGACCGGCCATCAGTACGACAGCCGGCGGCTGTGCGGCAAGATCCAGCGCGTTGTTTTCTGCGCCCATCGCCGTAACCAGTTCGTTACGGACAATTTTGATAAATTCCTGGCCCGGCGTCAGGCTTTTGTTGACGTCGTGGCCTACCGCGCTCTCTTTGACGCGATTAATGAAGTCACGCACCACCGGCAGCGCAACGTCAGCTTCCAGCAGCGCCATGCGCACTTCGCGCAGCGTATCTTTAATGTTGTCTTCAGTCAGCCTTCCGCGGCCGCTGATATTGCGCAGAGTTTGCGACAAACGATCGGTTAAATTGTCAAACATTGTCTCTCACTTAAAAAAAATCGCGAGGCACCATACCGGCAGAATGCGGCGGATTATAACACGAAGCCGAGGCGATCTCTTCACTTCCACCTCAGTTCCTCTTCAATTCCACCTTAGATCGTTTGGAGCCTGCTGCGGCTGGCGCTATACTGCCCTTTTCCTTTATCTGACTGATGCCTGAAAGGAACTATGTCCGTTTTCGCGATTGTGGCGCTGTTCGCCTACTCCCTGAGCCTTGCACTCATCATCCCAAGCCTGTTGAAGCGTCAAAGCGGCTGGCGCAGGTTAGCTGTGCTGTCGGCCTGTGTGGCGTTAGTCACGCACGCTGTCGCCCTGCAGCAGCGTATCTTTGCCGTTGATGGCGGGCAAAATCTCAGCCTGTTGAATATCGGCTCTCTGGTCAGCCTGCTGATTTGTGCAATCATGACCATTGTTGCCTCCCGAAATCGTGGCTGGCTACTGCTGCCGATTGTTTACAGCTTTGCATTAATTAACCTGGCCTTTGCCACTTTTGTCCCGAATGCGTTTATTACGCACCTTGAAACCACGCCCGGCATTATGATTCATATCGGGCTGTCGCTGTTTGCCTATGCAACGCTCATCATCGCGGCGTTGTACGCGTTGCAGCTTGCGTGGATTGATTACCAGCTTAAGAACAAAAAACTGGCTTTCACTCAGGACATGCCACCGCTGCTGACCATTGAACGTAAAATGTTTCACATCACCCAGGTTGGCGTTGTGTTACTGACGTTGGTGCTGTGTACCGGCCTGTTTTATATGCATGACCTGTTCAGCGCCGAAAACGTAGATAAGGCCGTGCTGTCGATTATTGCCTGGTTTGTCTACATCGTTCTGCTCTGGGGCCACTATCATGAAGGCTGGCGTGGTCGCCGCGTAGTGTGGTTTAACTGCGGCGGCGCAGCGCTGCTCACGATGGCGTACTTTGGCAGTCGCGTACTGCAACACCTGCTCATTCACAGTTCTTAATAAAAGGAAGTTTTGCGGTGGAACATGTTTCGACCACGACGTTGATTGTCACACTCATCATTATGGTGTTGGTTTCAGCCTATTTTTCAGGCTCTGAAACCGGCATGATGACGCTCAATCGTTATAAACTGCGCCATCAGGCTAAACATGGCCATCGCGCAGCCCGCCGCGTCGAAAAATTGTTAAAGCGCCCGGATCGCCTCATCAGCCTGGTCCTTATCGGTAATAACCTGGTCAATATTCTGGCGTCCGCCATTGGTACTATCGTAGGGATGCGTTTGTATGGCGATGCCGGTGTCGCGATCGCGACCGGTATCCTGACATTTGTTGTACTGGTGTTTGCAGAAGTGCTGCCCAAAACGGTTGCTGCACTTTATCCAGAAAAAGTCGCTTACCCCAGTAGCTTTCTGCTCGGTCCGCTGCAATACATCATGCTGCCCCTGGTGTGGTTGCTTAACACCATTACCCGACTGCTGATGCGACTGGTGGGCATCCGGGCGGATGGTGCGATTAGTTCAGCGCTCAGTAAAGAAGAGTTGCGTACCATCGTTTACGAATCGCGTACGCACATGTCGCGCCGCAATCAGGATATGTTGTTATCTGTACTGGACCTTGAAAAGGTCAGTGTGGACGACATTATGGTGCCGCGTAACGAGATTGTTGGTATTAACATCAACGATGACTGGAAATCAGTCATCCGTCAGTTAAGCCATTCACCGCACGGTCGCATTGTCCTGTTCCGTGATTCGCTGGATGATTGTGTAGGGATGCTGCGGGTGCGCGAAGCCTGGCGCATGATGACCGAGAAAAAAGAGTTTACGAAAGAGATGCTGCTGCGTGCCGCCGATGAGATCTACTACATTCCCGAAGGCACGCCGCTCAACGTTCAGTTGGTGAAATTTCAGCGCAACAAGAAAAAGACCGGTCTGGTCGTGGATGAGTACGGCGATATCAAAGGCCTGATTTCGATAGAGGACATTCTGGAGGAGATTGTGGGTGATTTCACGACCTCAATGTCTCCGTCGCTGGCTGAAGAAGTGATGCCGCAAAATGATGGCTCCGTACTGATTGAAGGTAGCGCGAATATTCGTGAGATCAATAAAGCCTTCAACTGGCAACTGCCTGAGCAGGAAGCGCGTACCATCAACGGTATGTTACTGGAAGCACTGGAAGAGATTCCAACAGTGAACACGCGCGTTCAGGTGAATCACTATGATATTGATATTCTGGATGTGCAGGACAATATGATTAAGCAGGTTCGCATCACACCACAGACACCGCTCAAGCAATCCGTAGGATCCTGATGCTCATAAAAAACTGCACCTTACTCAGTTGGGTGTCCAACTTTTTGGGTGCAGTTCATTGCAAGGCGGTTTTTTTCGCCTGACCCGCAGGTTTTTGAAAAGCCCGCCGTCGTCATGCAGGCGCTGTTATAAAAAACGCCGCTCATGTGCGGCGTTTTACTGTCCGGACTAACCTAACTGACTAGATGTGCAGCTCTTTCAGTTTTTCGGCAGGCAGTTTCAGATCGTCATTGTGGTTAACACCGATCTCCTGCGCCAGCACGTTGCGGGCAATTTGCTGAGCTTCATCCAGAGAATGCAGTTTATAGCTGCCACACTGATATTCGTTCAGCTCTGGAATCTGGTTCTGATCTTTCACCTTCAGCACGTCTTCCATCGCGCCTTTCCAGGCTTGTGCCACACGTTGCTCGTCTGGTGTACCAATCAGGCTCATGTAGAAGCCTGTGCGGCAACCCATAGGTGAAATATCAACAATCTCTACGCCGTTACCGTTGAGATGGTTACGCATAAAGCCCGCAAACAAATGTTCAAGCGTGTGGATCCCACGTTCAGTCAGAATGTCGATATTGGGGCGACAAAAACGCAGGTCAAAAACAGTAATCGTATCGCCATGGGGAGTCTTCATGGTTTTTGCTACACGCACTGCGGGCGCGGCCATGATGGTGTGATCAACAGTAAAACTATCCAGTAATGGCATACGTCACCTCTTGGTCTGAAAAATTTTTTGAGAACGATGAAACTTTTCCGATCGCCCAGCGTCTGAATATATGAAAGACGCGCATTTGTTATCATCCATCCCTGACAACAGAGATGTTAATTTGGCCACATTGATGTGGCCTTTTTCTTTTCTACCCTTCCCGGCCAGCCAGATAGGTTTCAAAATCTAACGTATCATTCGCTTCAAGCTGCTGCTGCGCGGCAACGGACGCCTGTGCCTGACGCGCAAAGTCTTCCGGCTTGAGCACTTCCAGTGGCTCGTTAACCAGCAACTGCTGATACTGCTCTGCCAGAGCGATGCCCGTTCCCGTCACGCCGCTTTCTTTCATGGCTTTAAGAATACGCGCCGAATAGGTTAGCTCAGGATCGTCGAAGGATGCTACCAGTTCGTCACAGACTTGCTGATATTCTGTTGTGCCTTGATTGCTGTCCAGCGCTTCCGCAACGCGGCGCAAATCAGCAAACAGTGTCTTGCCGACCTCGACCAGTGAATACTCTGCTTCACCGCAGCCGACTGCAATTTTCAGATCGGGTTTGCGCCCTTCCAGCACCACGCGATTCCAGTTCTGCCGACTGCACTGCAATTCATCAGAGCTCATCTCTGGCGCATCTGCCAGCGTGCACCAAATCAGGAACAGATCCAGGAACCGCACCTGGTTTTCATCCACCCCGATGGGCGAGAAAGGGTTAATGTCCATTGAGCGCACTTCGATGTACTCGATGCCGCCACGTTGCAGGGCATCGGAAGGCGCTTCACCGGATCGGGTAACGCGCTTGGGACGAATCGGCGCATAGAGCTCATTCTCAATCTGCAGGACGTTAGTGTTCAGCTGCAACCAGTTTCCGTCTGCATCCCGCGTGCCCATCTTCACGAAGTCTTCAGAAGGCGTTTTAATCGCTTTTTTCAGGGCGCTGACATAACCCTCAAGAGAGTTAAAGGTAATACCCAGCGAGCTCTGCGACTTATTGGTATAGCCCAGGTCACTCAGACGCAGCGAAGTGGCATAGGGGAGCCAGAGCGTACCTTTATTATCGGTGTCAAACGGCAGTGCGCTCTCGCTGCCCTGCAGGAAACTGGAACAAATTGCAGGCGATGCGCCAAACAGATAAGGGATGATCCAGCCAAAACGATAGTAGTTGCGGATCAGCCGCAGATAACCGGCAGATATGGTTTCTTTACCGCTTTCATAATCTTTTACGTCCGCCCAGGCCTGCCAGAAGGACAACGGCAGCGAGAAGTTGTAATGGATACCGGAGATGGTTTGCATCAACGCACCATAGCGGTTCTTTAATCCCTGACGGTAAAGGGTTTTCATACGACCGATATTGGATTTGCCGTATTGTGCCAGCGTAATTTTATCCGCATCTTCAATCAGGCAAGGCATGCTGAAAGGCCACATGCGCTCTTCACCGAGTTCGCGGGCAACATGACGATGAACGTCACGCAAAAACGCCAGCATGTGATCGATGCTGTGATCAACCGGGGTAATAAACTCCAGCAGCGTTTCAGCAAAGTCGGTGGTGATCCAGTCATGCTTAAGCGCCGACCCCAGTGACTCTGGATGCGCGGTCGTCGCAAGATGACCATCTGGCTGCACACGCAGCGTTTCACGTTCAATGCCACGGCCAATGCCTTTAAGTGCATCAGGATGCGCTTCCAGCCAGGATAACGCTTTTGATACGTCGGGGATCACATTAACCTCCCGCTGTGTGAATAATTTATTTTTGTTCAGCATAGTGTTAACCCTAGCCCCGAATCAGTACGAATCAATGCCACCATTCCATGCCCTGTAATGTGGCGGTCGCAATAACGATATAACGCAGCGTTTTACCGATAGCCAGAAACAGTATCGAGGGCAACCAGCCAAAGCGTAACCAACCTGCAAGAACGCAGAGCAGATCGCCTACAATCGGTAGCCAACTAAACAACAGTGCTGCCGGCCCCAGCCGTTGCAACCACGTCATCGCTGTCTCATGCCATCGCCCCTGACGTTTTAACGGCAATAAGCGACCCAAAATTATGTTGGTCAAGCCACCCAGGGTATTCCCTAACGATGCGACTAAAATCAACCCATAGACTGATGCGCTTTTCGCGATCAGTAGTGCAACTAACAGCGCCTCTGAGCTACCCGGAAGTAACGTCGCACTGAGAAAGCTGCTACTCAATAAAGACACATAAGCCAGTGTTTCGCTCACAGCAGGCGAACATCAACCACGGCCATCCCTGCGGCCTTCGCTGCCTGCACGCCAAAATCAGCGTCTTCGAACACCACACAGCGCTCTGGCGCGATGCCCATCAGCGCAGCACAGCGTAGAAAGGTATCGGGCTCAGGCTTGTGACGCTGCACGTCGTCGGCCCCCACCACAGCAGAAAAGAGATCTCTGACACCCAACTGGCTGAGCAGCGCATCAGCCATAGCGTGCTCACTGCCTGTACCCACAGCCAAAGGGCGGCGACCATAGTACGCCTTGACGACCTCCATGAGCGGAAGCGGCTGCACGTTATCCAGCAGCATCGCTTTTACCGCTGCTGTTTTTTCAGCGGCGAGCAAATAAGGATCGCGATCTGAATTATTGGTTTCAATAATGAACTTCGCCAGTTGCCATGAGGGCGCACCGTTGAACGCCGTTACGCGCGCTTCATCGAACGCCAGGCCATAGCGTGACAGCACCTGACGCCACGCTTTTCGATGTGTCGGTTCAGTATCAAGAATAGTACCGTCCATATCGAAAATCAGGGCGTCGTATTGATCGTAGATTGTCACTGAGGACCTCCAACAAATGAGCCATTACTTTAGCTGAATGTGCGTAGGTTGTCGCCAGGCGGGATGAACAGCAAATGCTTTGAAAGCATTAGCTATTTTAGTTTTCAGATAAAGGTGATCGGGTTGGAAAGCCTGTAAGGTCGCGAATTCCCTGTGATTTTAGCAGCGATGCAGAAGGTAAGCGCTATGCCAGGAATGTTATCAAGGATTAACAATGTTCAGCAGAAAATGTATCACCACAATCAATGTGATTCTGGCACAAGATCGCGACTACGCTCACGCCTTAAAGCCCGGACGCGTTCAGGCCGCATAAACCGAAGCTTGCGCGACACAGGTGAGGTTTGAGGGCATTCAGGTGAGGCGTTCTCAGATCGTCTGAGTAAACAGAGAGAACGAACAGTGTTGTCCTGCGCCTGATAACACGATGGCTTCACAGGTCATATGCTGGGGATTTCGGCCAGAAGATTCGCAAGACAGTGACTCGGCTGACGCCTTGCCCTTCAGGCCGTTGCTGAAGCAACGTTATCCTCCCTGGTGTTCGCTGTGATGACACCGGACCATGACAGAGAGGTTTCGCTTGAGCATTGCAGAATGTGGTGCATCCGGGAGGATGACTCGGCTGACGCCTCGCCCTTCGGGCCGTTGCTGAAGCAACGTTATCCTCCCTGGTGTTCGCTGTGATGACACCGGACCATGACAGAGAGGTTTCACTTGAGCACTACAGAATATGGTGCATCCGGGAGGATTCGAACCTCCGACCGCTCGGTTCGTAGCCGAGTACTCTATCCAGCTGAGCTACGGATGCATAGGTAATCTTTTATGGACTGGCAGAAATCAACCTGGGGGTAATACGAAGAATGGTGCATCCGGGAGGATTATTCGGCTGACGCCTCGCCCTTCGGGCCGTTGCTGAAGCAACGTTATCCTCTCTGGCTCTGCCTGACAAATCGACGATGCCTTACAGACCAGGAATACACGTCCATACCGAAAAGTATGGTGCATCCGGGAGGATTCGAACCTCCGACCGCTCGGTTCGTAGCCGAGTACTCTATCCAGCTGAGCTACGGATGCATTATGAAATTCTTGTACAACGCAGGGTGCTAACGACTCACCATGAAGGAATTGCTAGTTCACTTTACAACTCTGTTCCGACAATGTTTTCTGCGGCGCTTCGCCTGACATCAACATATCCATATTCAACGATATGGTGCATCCGGGAGGATTCGAACCTCCGACCGCTCGGTTCGTAGCCGAGTACTCTATCCAGCTGAGCTACGGATGCATCGGAAATGGCGGTGAGGGAGGGATTCGAACCCTCGATACAGCTTTTGACCGTATACTCCCTTAGCAGGGGAGCGCCTTCAGCCTCTCGGCCACCTCACCTTACGCGTTCTTCCGAACTGCGCTTCTGAACTTGTTTCTGCTCATCGGCACTGCGTGGCGCACATATTACTTTCCCGCACTTATAAGTCAAACAATTTTTCGGAAGGTTTTTTCCGTTTGCACAAATGACAGGCAATTGGGACAAAATGACCGCAAAAAGAGTGAATAATCAACAATCAAAGATGATGAAGTTAACAAAAAGGGTAGATAACGAGGAAAAAGAAAAGGCGAGACGGCGGGAACAAAGGGTAGCGTCTCGCACAGGTGCGAGACGCTGAATCTGTCAAACGTTGGTTTGTTGCGTTTTTTCGGCCTGGATGCGCTGATAAATCTCTTCGCGATGCACAGACACTTCTTTTGGTGCGTTAACACCAATGCGGACCTGGTTACCTTTGACGCCCAGTACCGTTACAGTCACCTCATCACCGATCATGAGGGTTTCACCAACTCGACGAGTTAGAATAAGCATTCTTTGCTCCTTGAAAGATTAAAAGAGTCGGGCTTGATAAAGCTTCCCGGCGTTATCCATCACTTAACGCTGTACACAGGCTATGAGAAATACACCATTGCACATCAACGCGCCAATACATTCTGCTGATAAATAGTTTAGCCGAAATACGCTACATCAACCCGACTTTGTCACTAGCAAATTTAACATCGTATTAAAAAGCGCCGGAACATCAGTTCTGGCGCTTGCTACGATGAATTATTTTATTTCATTACAGACGGCTCGAAACCCATCCTTCAACACCTGCCAGCGCACCTTTCAGTGCAGTAGCATCACTGCCACCTGCCTGCGCCATGTCAGGTCTGCCACCGCCCTTACCACCCACTTTAGGCGCAAGTTCGGCGATGAGTTCCCCAGCCTTAACACGGTCGGTTAAATCTTTCGTTACGCCAGCAATCAGTGACACTTTGCCATCTGCTACCGTAGCCAGCACGATAATCGCCGAGCCCAGCTGGTTTTTCAGATCATCCACCATGGTCCTCAGCATTTTCGGATCGGTGTTGCTGAGCTCAGTCACCAGCAGCTTAACGCCTTTGACGTCGACCGCATGATTGCCCAGCTGCGCACTTTCCTGCGCCGCCTGCTGATCGCGTAACTGCTGTAACTCTTTCTCCAGCGAACGCAGATGATCAACCAGCCCGCGCACTTTTTCATTCAGGTTACTGCTGTTGGCTTTCACCAGTTGGGCAATATCCTGTAGCTGGCTACTCTGCGCATAAACCTGTGCCAGAGCCGCCTCGCCTGTGATCGCCTCAATACGGCGAATCCCTGCGGCAGTACCGGACTCGGCCTGAATGCGGAACAGGCCGATATCACCGGTTCGCGCAGCGTGCGTTCCGCCACACAGCTCAACCGAGAAATCCCCCATGGTCAGAACGCGAACCTGCTGATCGTATTTTTCACCGAACAGGGCCATCGCGCCTTTGGCTTTCGCCGCCTCAAGATCCATGACACGGGTTTCAACAGGCAAATTGCGACGGATCTGTGCGTTAACAATATCTTCGACCTGACGAATCTCCTGAGGTTTCATGGCCTCAAAATGTGAGAAGTCAAAACGCAAATATTTGTCGTTAACCAACGAGCCCTTCTGAGCAACATGTTCACCTAAAACCTGACGCAATGCAGCATGCAACAGATGCGTTGCGGAGTGATTCAGACGAATACGAGCCCTGCGCGCCTCATCAACCACCGCCTCAAGACGATCGCCAACGCGTAATTGTCCGCTGCTGAGTTTGCCAATATGACCAATCGCCTGACCATATTTTTGCGTATCCTGTACGCTAAACAGCGCGTTATTGCCTTTCAGCTCGCCAGTGTCGCCTACCTGACCGCCAGACTCGCCATAAAATGGCGTTTCATCCAGCACAATCACCGCGTCCTGACCGGCAGACAGGGCGTCAACGGCTTCACCGTTCACGAACAGCGCCTTGACGGTCGCCGTCAGATCCAACTGCTCATAGCCTTTAAACGACGAAGCCGCGTCGATACGAATCACATTGCTGTAGTCTGCGCCGAAGCCGCTGGCTTCACGTGCGCGCTGGCGCTGCTGTTCCATCGCCTTTTCAAAACCGGCTTCATCGATTTTGAGGTTACGTTCACGGCAAACGTCAGCCGTTAAATCGGCAGGGAATCCGAAGGTATCGTATAAGCGGAAGACGGTTTCGCCATCCAGTGTATCACCCTGCAGTTTTGCCAGTTCCTCGTCCAGAAGTGCCAGGCCACGTTCAAGCGTTTTAGCAAACTGCTCTTCTTCACTTTTCAGAACGTTCTCAACCTGTGCCTGCTGACGCTGTAACTCTTCGCCTGCCGCGCCCATGACCTGAATCAGTGGTGCAACCAGCTTGTAGAAGAATGCGTCTTTAGCACCCAGCATATTGCCGTGACGTACGGCGCGGCGAATGATACGACGCAGGACATAGCCACGGTTTTCATTCGACGGAATGACGCCATCGGCAATCAGGAAGGCGCAGGAACGAATGTGATCGGCAATAACGCGCAGGGATTTATTATTCAGATCGGTCGCGCCGGTGACCTTCGCAACCGCTTCAATCAACGTCTGGAACAGGTCGATTTCATAGTTTGAATTAACATGCTGCAGAACCGCAGTAATACGTTCCAGCCCCATCCCGGTATCCACAGAGGGCTTAGGTAATGGCAACATCGTGCCATCCGCCTGACGGTTAAACTGCATAAAGACGATGTTCCAGATCTCGATATAGCGATCGCCATCCTCTTCAGGGCTGCCCGGTGGTCCGCCCCAGATATGGTCGCCGTGATCGTAGAAAATTTCGCTGCAGGGACCGCAAGGCCCGGTATCACCCATCTGCCAGAAATTATCTGACGCGTAGGCGCTGCCCTTGTTATCACCGATACGGATAATACGCTCACGGGGAACGCCAATATCGTTGGCCCAGATATCGTAAGCTTCGTCATCGGTTTCATACACGGTGACCCACAGGCGCTCTTTGGGCAGCTTAAACCACTGCTCGCCGGTCAGCAGTTCCCAGGCAAACGCAATAGCTTCTTTTTTGAAGTAGTCGCCAAAGCTGAAATTGCCCAGCATTTCAAAAAAGGTGTGGTGACGTGCGGTATAACCGACGTTTTCAAGATCGTTGTGTTTCCCGCCGGCACGTACGCAGCGTTGTGACGTCGTTGCTCGCGTGTAGTCACGCTTTTCCTGACCCAGAAACACATCTTTGAACTGGTTCATTCCGGCGTTGGTAAACAGCAACGTCGGATCGTTGTTTGGTACCAGGGAGCTGCTTGCTACAACCTGATGTCCCTTACTATTGAAAAAGTCGAGAAACGCTTGACGGATCTCAGCAGTGCTCTTGCTCATATATATCCTGGAATCACGCTAACGAAAGGTCCTTCTTTATCAGGCGTACCGCATCGTTACGGCAGCAAGCATAAGGAACCAAAAGGGGTAAGATAAATATTCTTCGGAGGGAAGTAAAATCACATCGACTTTTAGTCATCAAAATTTCTGAAAACCTGCTGAATATCCTCGCTCAGAAAGCCTTTGGCATGCAAAAAGCGCTGCACTTTGGCTTTTTCTTTCCATTCTGTCGGCAATGGGTGACCAAATTTTTTCTCGGCGAGTTCAGCCGCACAGGCCGACCAGTCAATATCGGTTTCTTCCATGGCGAGATCGATCGCATCACGGCTGATGCCCTTTTGTGCCAGCTCCAGCCTGATACGCTGTGAACCAAATCCCTTGCGGCTTCGGCTCTGAATAAATCGTGCGGTAAAGCGCTCGTCATTTAACCAGCCGTTTTCACCACACCAGTTCAGCACCTTTTCCATTAGCTCGGGCGTAATGATTTCAGGATCTTTTTGTTTCATCCACGCGCTACGCTGAGCGGACAGCTGGAGCTTTTGTTTAAGCTCTTCGCGGCTGTGGTCACGCTGGCCCAGCAGGCGCATCGCACGATCCAGCAGGCGTGAAAATGAGATGACTTGTGGCTGAGATTGTTCAGACATACTGCGCACCTTTTACGAACGGAGGGAGAGTATGGCGGGAGACAGGAACAGAGGAAAGGCACGTGAGGCGTTAATGTAAAACAGGAGCGGAAAATCCGCTCCTGCTTCAGGCTTTAATAATCTTCGTTGGCTTCGCTCGCCGCCTTCTCAACGTCGTTGCCTGCAACGTCCGCCGCGATATTTTGATCGCCACCGTTAAGCAGCATTTCACGCAGTTTGATATCAAGCTCGTCGGCCACCGCGGCATTTTCTTTGAGGAAGTTGCCCGCGTTTGCCTTGCCCTGACCGATCTTATCGCCTTTATAGCTGTACCATGCACCGGCTTTTTCAATCAGCTTGTGCTTCACGCCAAGATCCACCAGCTCACCGAAGGTGTTAATGCCTTCGCCGTACATGATCTGGAACTCAGCCTGTTTAAATGGCGCCGCAATTTTGTTCTTAACGACTTTAACGCGCGTTTCACTACCCACCACGTTGTCACCCTCTTTAATCGCACCGATACGGCGAATATCAAGGCGAACAGAAGCGTAGAACTTCAGCGCGTTACCACCGGTAGTGGTTTCCGGGTTACCGAACATCACACCAATCTTCATACGAATCTGGTTGATGAAGATCAGCAGCGTATTAGACTGCTTCAGGTTACCCGCCAGCTTACGCATTGCCTGGCTCATCATACGTGCCGCCAGGCCCATATGTGAGTCACCGATTTCACCTTCGATTTCGGCTTTTGGCGTCAGTGCAGCTACGGAGTCAACGATAATGACGTCAACGGCACCAGAGCGGGCCAGCGCATCACAAATTTCCAGGGCCTGCTCACCGGTATCCGGCTGTGAACACAGCAGATTGTCGATATCTACGCCCAGTTTCTTAGCATAGATGGGATCCAGTGCGTGCTCGGCATCGATAAAGGCACAGGTTTTGCCCTTACGCTGCGCGGCGGCAATAACCTGAAGTGTCAGTGTCGTTTTACCTGAGGCCTCTGGGCCGTAGATCTCAACGATACGTCCCATCGGTAAACCACCCG
>Ga0302348_1000338_pt1 | contig 25707 bp, 21 predicted proteins | sample PhySR1_FD_202177 | JGI IMG/M metagenome (GOLD analysis project Ga0302348, IMG submission 202177) | Leaf surface microbial communities from sunflower plants in UC Gill Tract Community Farm, Albany, California, United States - DLSL S.R1... | ecosystem: Host-associated > Plants > Phyllosphere >...
CCGCCCAGGATAACCTCGCCTGCCAGCAGATGCTGAAGCGCTGATTTCTGACGGGCGTGTTCATATCATTATTCATATGATTTCGCGCTGGTCATCATTATGGCCGCGCCCGTCCTGGCTTATCCCTCCGCATCTGAAATTACCGTGTTTTTTGTCTACGGCAGACAGGATTGCATTAAAAATCGTGTTAAACGCTGTTGATGGTGCTGTAAGCCTTATCAATATGGCGGCATACAGTTTCAACATCAAGCCCGTTGTGGCGGCACTGGCGTCCGCGATAAATCGAGGTGTAACTCTTAGGTTAGTTGCCGATGAAAAGCCAATAGCATCCGGTACACCACCGTGACATTTCTGGTCAATCAGGGTGTGATGTTATGAATGAAAAGCCGTTACGCCTTCATGCATAATAAATTCATGGTGGTTGATGATAATGCTGTAGACGGTTCTTTTAACTTCAGATCATCGGCTGAAAAACGTAATGCTGAGAATGCCCTGGTTATCCGGGGCAATTCATTCCTGAGTCAGCAATATCAGAATGAATTTAACCGCCTCTGGGCCGAGTCATCGCCGGTGCAATGCAACGATTCATAATCGACATACGAAATATAATCTGCTTAGCGGACTGTATATGACAAAGAAAAAAGTTTATCCGGTTCACTTTACTGGTCAGCGGGGCCAGCAGGAGGCTTCTGAGGCTTTCCAGCAGAATGAAACATCCACCTGGCAGCGCTGGCTTAAGCACTCCCGGGATAATAAAAAACCACAGTAGTGACCTGCAGGTGTCTGCCGGCAGAAAGCGATCCGGTCAGGAGGCGCCTTAAGGTTCACTACTCCCGGGATACCGAACGCTGCTGGTTATCTTCATACGCGTTTACAGGTAATGAGCATAAACCAGACTGCCGGTTTTATTCGGTGTGGTCTGATGAACGGCAGGCAGAGATTTATCTGGGAGACGCTATCCGTGCAGCAGCCGATGGCACCATTGTGGTCAGACTGCCTACTGGCCTCCAGAAAAAGGCACCTTCCGAGGTAAAACCGGCTGAAAACGTCTCAGATGACGAACCGGTGAAACGCAAACGTCGGCCCGCGATGAGTCTGCTGGGGCTTATGCACCTGCTGTGGGAGCAGTCTGGTATCAATGTCTGGCACCCCGCTTTCGATAAAAAGAAACGCACCCCTGGCTGGGTGAGCTGGCGCCTGCAACAGACGGCTGCCCGTATTCGTATTGGTCGCGTCCCACTGGATGAATCCCTGCTGCTCATGGCCATGAAAGATACGCCGCAGGTTATCGCTAACCGGGAACACCTGAGAGCGGCCGAAAAGAACAAAAGGCGATTCATCGTCGTTTCTGTGCTGGCTGGCTGGAGTGAAGCCGGTGAAGCACGGCTGAAGACGATGCTGCCGCTGGGGCTGTTTTCTGGCTTTCCTGATCTGGTTCTGCATGAAGACGTTCGTCACCGCCTGGAGCGGAGCTTCAACCGCGAGCTCGGCGACTGGCGCAGGGGAATGAAAGTCGTGATTATCGCTGAAACAGAGCCGCCAGAAACATCGTTCAGGCAAATAGACGGGCGTAGCCGGCCGTCCAGCTGCAGTACCGTGATCGATGTTGCGCTGATGACGGTGAGCCCACGTTTTATCCCGCTGGATTCAGGCTATGAGGGAGCAGTGGAAGAAAAACTGTGGCAGGAAAAACGGGCCTTCATCAAACCTCTACGTTATGACGGTGAGGAAGACGTATTCCCGGACTTCGTTCTTAAAGACATTACTGGCGTCGATGCGCTGCCGATGGAGGTCTTCGGAATGAACACACCCGAATACCTACAACGTAAGCAGGCAAAAGTAGTCCATTATGATGCGGAATACGGTCATGGGCATTGGTGGTTTTGGGACGCTACGTATGAACGAAATATGCCAGAATTCCCTGAAGTTTTATAAAAAATGTTGGTAGTTTCACGGGTGTACTGTAATTTCCAAATGTTGATAAGAATTGATTTAAGTAATGTTAATGCATTCACTTTAAAAAATTACAAAGTATAGTAAAATCAGAAATAAGGAAATATATGTTAAATCTAATTATGTCTTCTAACGATCAACCGTGGCAAATTCTCGAGGGGCACTCTGCTACTGCCTCAATGGATTTAAGTAGATATTTAGAATATACCAATGATGATATTTATAAGGACTTTATAAAGTTAACAAATGAGGTAATTGAAAAGCTTAAATCATTGCCGTGCCTATTGATGACAGAGTTCGATAAAAATTATAATAATAAACTAGAGATTAAGTTTTATTCCAATGTAAGGCTGGTTAGACTAACTAGCATTGCCGTTAAAGACCAAAGGATAAATTACACATTTGAGTTATTGAAAGATTACGGAATGGTAGATGTTACTGATTTCGAGGACATTCCTGGAGATTTTATTAATCATCGGTTTGAAACATCACGCACGCATTGGGCATTAAAAAATATTGAGTTGAATACCGTGCTGACTGTCTTTGGCCTCACTCCTATCTTCGTATCCCCTCCGTCAGGTGTAATTGCCGATAATGCTAACGATATACCCAGAAGCGATATATATGTTGATTCAGTAGTTTCATACCTTGAAGAAGTAAATAAGTTTAAGCCTGTTGATGGAACAGAACTGTTCTATAGGGGGCATAGTGATATTATATATAAGCTTGAACCATCATTATTTCGTTCAGAAAAAGGCGTCCCTCTATACGTAAATAATGAAAAAAACATGATAAATGAGATGGTTACAGCACATCCTTCAGAGTTCTATCATGATGACTTTATGGCTGATAAGCTCGTACGTATGCAGCATTATCGATTGCCAACCAGGTTACTCGATGTGACGGCTAATCCATTGGTTGCACTGTATTTCTGTTGCTCTGAAAAAATGGGTACAGAAACGGAAGATGAAACGATAGGTGATGTAAAAATATTTACCGTGAATTCCAATGATGTAAAGTTTTACAATTCTGATACGGTAAGTTGCATTGCTAATATCTCTCAGCTGAATGCAGAAGAAAAAGAATATCTAATCAATGAACCTGCTCCTTTAAATTCAAAAAAAGAAAAAGCGAGAAAAAGACTTCTACATTTTATTCGTGCTGAGAAGCCTTACTTCGAAGACGCTATGAAGATCGAACACTTAAGAAGTATACTTTTTTTTAGAGGAAGAGTAGCTAATAGTCGAATATCGTCGCAATCAGGTGCATTCTTATTGTTTGGCCATGATGCAGTACTTCCAGATACAGGCTATAGCAATCTTAATGTTAAAAGTATACCTGTCTGCAATAAAAAAGAAATCCTGAAGCAGTTGGAATTTCTTAATATAAAAGCCAGTACGATTTATCCCGGCATTGAAGAAACAGCAAAGGAAATTGCAAAGAAATTTAAATCTGATGTTAGTGTTATAAAGTAAAATATTATGGGTAGGCTGCAAGTTACAAATGTCGGAAAAGTATTTCGTATATAATCTACATCTTTTCTCCACCTTCAGTAATATGAAGGTGGAGATGTTAATTTTTTCAAACTAGTTAGTACATTTTTTCAGAGCCAAAATTCGCTTTGCTTGGCTTATGCTGCAGCCCGCCAAATTAGCTGTACGTTCAATTGTCATTCCTGAATCACGTAAAGCGATTATACGTTCATGAGTCTTAAGATCGGGTTTTCTGCCCTTGTATTTACCTGAAGCCTTAGCCAGCTCAACCCCCTGCCGCTGCCGCTCACGTCTGGTTTTATAGTCGTCGCGCGCCGTCTGGAGTGCCACTTTAAGTAGCATGTCTTGAACAGACTCAAGCACAATTTTGGCAATACCATCCTGACTAGTGGCCAGCTCAGAGAGATCCACGATGCCTGGTATAGCCAGCTTTGCGTCCTTTGCCATTATCGATCCAATCAGCAACTCAGCCTCCATGAGCGGAAGACGACTAATGCGGTCAATCTTCTCAGCAACGACGACCTCTCCCGGCTGCAGATCTGCAATCGTGCGCTGCAACTGAGGCCGGTCTGCCCTGGCACCAGAAGCCTTTTCTTGTTCGCTGACCTGCCCCCAGTATTAGATACAACCATCAGTTAGTAATGTTGGTTGATTTTTCTTCATGTTTTCCGTTTCGCCAGCATGCTGCAAATTCAGCAGGTTTGATATGGCATGCCCTATCACTGACTGAATATCTTCCATTCTGTGGGGCTTGCGCTACCCGTTTGACACTCCTTAACCAGAAGCTTTCGTGGACTATTACCGCAAACGGAATTAATCAGATTACCAGGTACGCTTATAATGCTTCCCGCACCTGACGGGAACGGTAAAAAATATTATGTTCAGGCGGGAAGCAGTTTTTCTCGCAGCGTGACGATGCTTTCAGTCAGCTCGCCCAGTTCAATAAAGCCCGTATCCATAACTGACACCATATCAGCGGCCAGGCTCTGTCAGCAAAGTCAGCGTGCGCCGTTCATCATACTGCGTGTCACGCTGCCGGCAGATAAAGCCGGGCTGTTCCAGCCGTTTCAGCAGTTGACGGAGCGTGCCGGAGTCAGGGCGAATGCGGGCACCCACCTCAAAGACCGTCAGGCCATCTTTATCCCACAGTACCAGCATGACCAGGTTCTACTGATAGGTTAACAGCATGTCTGCAAACGAAATTAAGAAAGAACTAGCTCATTTGTATAAATATTATTATTTATCAATAATATACCGATTTATTAACGCAAAAAACACTCCTTAGTTATCAGCTGACTGGTAAAAGAAGGCGAACGCTTAAATCTGTTCTTGCACGCTGGGCCCTGTCTGTAAATAAGCATTAGTAATAAAGCTAACTTTTATTTTTTTCGTAAAATCTTGGATTCGATTCATAAGGTTAGCAAACTAATTAAAATAGTTTAACCAGGTCAAATGCAAAGACCTTCTCGTGGGTGATAATCACTCAACGCCATCGATTTAAAATGTATGTAATTGATTATATTAGTTTATTTTTTTTGATACTCAAGTGTGAGTCGCTGCAAATGAGAATGTAAATGCTTACTACATTCATTTTTGTTGACATCATCTTACATTTAGGGGAATTTATCACCGGGAGTTTTACGGTATCAGTAAAACGTTTCTAAATAAGTGAGGATAAAAAATGTCAAACAAATCTAACGTTTCAAAGCCGTCGCGGAAAGAAGTGCTTGTCAGTGTCAAAGCTTCTGTTGCGACAAACGGTAATGGTTCAGGGAGTCTGGTTGAGGGGCGTCGGCGCGTATACCGTTGCTCAAGCTCAAGCGGTATCGGTTTCAGTGTTTGCTGATTTTTTCAGTTTGGAAAAATAAGTAGCACTTTTGTTTTTTTAAAAAGGATGAGAATGCTCAATAATTCTCATCCTTAAAAATTCAAAATCTACAGACGTCAATGCTGTTTTATCCAGAGGCTGCATATTAGCATTAATTGAATAAATCCTGTGGCTCCTTTAGGGTAACAAATGCACGCGCGTGGGTTTAGTGATTAAAACACAGGTGTATCATGGCATTAAAACGAAATCAGGTTTATAAAAATAAATTTAACTCAGAAAAGTTATTGATTTTAAAAAAAAATAATAACACATGGGATCCCGTTGCCGAAAGTCAGATAGATAGCCATACCCTTGAAATCGATTATGATAATTTACAAAGAATAATTACAGGCAGTCAACGTTTGAATGACTTTTCACTATTTAAGGGCATAAAAATACTTCCACCCGGATTTAGCTTGGGAATAAATAAAAGCACCGAAGCTGATGATGAGATTTTTTTTGACTGGAATAGCTGTACACATACAGATGTAAGCATGAAGGATGGCGCGGAAATTTTATGTGAATATATTTCTTCTGTTGTAAAAAAACATCCTGGCAACACCATTTATGTCGTGCGCTTCAGTGGCGGACTGGACTCGACTGGAATACTTCTTGCCCTGGCTGAGTCAGTACCAATAAGCCAGATAGTGGCATTAACATATACGTTTCAGTGTGGATCCTGTAAAGAAGATGAAATTTTTTCAAAGAATATATGTAGTGAAATGGGTATAAAAAATCTGTTCATAGAATATGATCCAAAGCTATTGTTTAACGAACTTGATGAGCAACCATTACCTATAATTGATACAGCATATGTAAGTGGGGATTTTTTTAAAGCAGAGTGCGCTTTTTTACGCCGTAAACTGAAAGGTGACTTTATAATCTTTGATGGTCATGGAGGGGATCATGTTTTCTGCGAGACAATTCCTGATGTTTTGATAGGCGAACTGGTAAGAAATCTGCGGCCTTACGATGCACTTAATGCAGCCTTGAAATTAAGCAGACTTGAAGGCAGAAGCTTTGCCAGTGTATGTGGGCTTAATAAGAAAAATTTAAATTTTTTTCAATGGTTCTTTAAAAAGGATAGAAAAAGCGTCAGAAAAATCAGGATGAATACTATTGAAGAGGCTATTTTTGAAAACTCTCTTGATGAAATGTTGTTTAAAAACGCAGAGGTTTATCATCCATTCACTTGTCTGGAAATGATAAAGTACGGAGTTAATATAGATGTATACAGATCTTTCAACTCTGAATTCAGAAGGCTTGATTACAGAAAGTCAATAAATAGAAAGTTTGATTTCAGACTTTCCAGGATTAACAAAGGACACATAACAGGAGCTTATCAGCAAGCAATCAGATTAAAGCATGATAAAACACTGGATTTAATTGAGAATGGTTTTCTTATCAAGAGCAGGCTGTTCGATGCACAAGATATGATAAGGAACGTGGAAATGGTTGCAAGGGGCGCTGGCGGATTTAGTGTAGAGTTGATGAACTTTATAATAGCAGAGCTGATTTTGAAGAAGGTGTCGAATGTCTGAATACTATTTCTCAGAAAAAGTTCATCACGTTAATGTAGGAAATGAAATAACTATCTTGGATGAGGTGAATGATGAGTATTTTTTATTATCAGTATCTCAGTCTTCTGATTTAGAATTATTTATGGAAAAAGGGATTGTATCTTCAGTTTCATCTGTTTTGCTTGAGCGAGGGATACTGAATAGATACCAGGGGACCTCCCTCAAGAGCCCGGAAAACACTCCTGCCGGAGCTGGGATGCTGAACTGGACAACTCATTTAAGAGCAAAAGCAAAGTGCGACTTACGCTATCTTGCTGCAGTATTGAAAGCATTGTTCTGGGTCAATAAAAACCTGAAAAAAAAGGGGCTAGGTTTCTGTTTAGAGCACTGCAGAAAAATAAGTGACCTTAAAGAACCATATTTCAAATCGGATGAGCGCGATATTGCTATTGCGAATCAGCTCGCAACCTTGATACGGTTTGTTTCTCCATTGATGTGTTTTAAAGTGAAGTGTCTGGAGTATTCCATTACGCTATATATTGTTTTAGTAGCGTTAAAGGTTAAGCCGGTGCTGAAAATAGGATTTCAGCGGTATGATTTTCTATCCCATGCCTGGATAACGGTTAACGATGTTGTTATTCAGGACGATACGGATATTGAAAATAAACTGACTGTTATAATTAGGGTATAGAAAAATGATTGATGCAATTTTTGATAAATTTCGGTCAGGAGTTTCTGACTACAGAAGTGCCTATAACGTTGTGGTTGAGTCTTATAAGAAATTCAGAGTTTCATTTTTCTTACTTTCATTCTTTTTTATATCAATATCTGTTCTTACAGCTACACTGCCTTACTTCCTTAAGAAAACTGCAGAAGCATACATTCATAGCGATTCATACATCACGGCTTTCTTCTGGGCTGCAATTACATATGCATTTTTATGGACGTTGACAGAAGTGCTTGAAAATGTAAAAGGAATTTTTTCAGCCCATGTTTTGGGCAGAAGCGAAGCGGCGCTGGTTGAAAATGCGTTGAAAAAGCTGCTTTCTGCAAAGTACGCCATTCAAAGGAATTTTGATCAGGGCACCATAACCTCTAATATAAGCAGAGGTTCAGTAGCCTTTTGCGATGTAACTGTTTCTCTTTTCTGGACTCTTATTCCTATTGGCTTTGAAATATTCACAGCTATTTTTTTTCTGTATCATTCTCTAGGTTTTGCGTATTCAGCTTTCTTTCTTGCCAGCATTGTAATTTTAGTAAATATAGCAATTTTTGTTGCTGTCAAAAGCAGAAATATACATGAAAACTTAATGGATGCTATGAATGAAATTTCAGATTATTCTGTTTCACGTTTGAGTATGCCTTTCGAGGTCAGGGTCAACACCGCAAACACACGTGAGACCCAAATACGGCAGTGTATCCTTGAAAATTACGTTGAAACAGTTATTGCAACCAACAAAAAGTCTGGTTTTTTATTAATTATACAAGCTATAGCCACTGGTATCTTGTTAGCATTGTCAGTTTTTGCCCTGATACTCTATAAAAACAGGAACGGAATAGGTACCGGCGATTTTATAATGATTGCCGGGTATATAGGGATGTTAACGATGCAGCTCAGACTCATTGCTGGTGCATGCATTGATATTCAAAGACAAGTAGTTTATCTAAAGTCAATTCTGCAATACACAGAATTAGAAGAATCAGGCTTTAAATGTAATATTACTGCAAATCAAAGTTCAGATAATAATGTGCTTTTTGAAGTTAAAGGTGTTCAGATAAAAAATACGATCAAAGGATCTTCTGATAAGGTTTCATTCTCAATTTTACAGGGTATGGTTACTGCCTTGTCGGCACCGTCAGGTTTTGGTAAGTCTACGATTTTAAATTATCTGGTCGGGATTGAGAGTCCTGAGAACGGATGCGTCTACTTTAAAGGTGCGCCTGTTAGTATTGATAACAGCGATTCACTTCTTTCAATGATATCTGTTGTTCCTCAAAAGCCTAAGTTGATGCCTGGGAATGTCAAAACCAATCTGATCTATGGTGTTGAAAGACCAGTAACTGACGAAGAAATGATGAGACTGCTGATGGTCCTTGATTTGGTTCCTGATTCTGAACATATTACTGACTACAGTTTTTTATACAGAGAAACAAATTCACATGGCAATCTTAGCGGGGGAGAGATACAGAGAATCTGTATTGGTCGTGCTCTGCTCAGAAAAAAACAAATAATCATTCTTGATGAGCCAACCAGTGCTATTGGAGAATCATTGGCAGTTAAGCTGATCGATATAGTCCGAAGAGAACATGCAACCGTCGTTCTTATATCTCACAATCCAAAAATTCTGAGTCTTTCTGATCAATTGATATGCATTGATAAATTAGAAAATGATGAAGCACGTAAAGAGTTTGATTTTCCATGATAATTCTTATGAGTTATCAATGTGATGCCTGACTTTATACATTGGTTTAATACATTGCATGTGTTGCAGAAACAACTGTGGATAGAATGAAAGTGAAATTCAAACACTGCTTCATCATATTTATTTTTTTTCTTGTTTTTATTATGTTTCTGCTGATTAAATTTTACATCAATCCCTCAGAACAGCCCTCATACATCACTGCCAGGGTCCGTCTGGGGGCCATTGAAAGCACAGTGCTGGCATCTGGACGTTTAGATGCATTTGAGCGCGTAAATGTGGGTGCTCAGGTATCAGGGCAGGTTAAGATACTGCATGTTCATGCAGGAGAGCATATAAGAAAAGGACAACTCGTTGCAGAAATTGACGATGTGCCTCAGCGTAACGAGCTTCGTAATGCGGAGTCAGCTCTCAATGTAATTAAGTATGAACTGGAAGCGAAGCAGGCTGAGTTGAGTCAGTCTGAAAGGAACCTTAAAAGAAATGAGGTCTTATACAAAAAGAATTTAGTATCGCTGGAGCTTTTTGAATCATTAACAACTAAATATGCGGTTTTACGTGCAGAATTACAGTCATTGAATTCGCGGCATATCCAAGCCGCTATTGAAGTAGAAAAGAGAATTGTCGATTTAAGTTATACCAGAGTTACAGCCCCCATGGACGGAGTAGTTATTGCTGTTGTGACACAACAGGGGCAAACTGTGAACTCCAGCCAGAGCGCGCCTGTAATCATAAAACTGGCCAGATTAGACGTTATGACTGTAAAGGTTCAGGTTTCAGAAGCTGATATTACTAGGGTTAAAGCAGGGCAAAATGCATACTTTACCATTTTCTCTGAACCTGAGCGTCTTTATACAGCAAAATTAAGGTCTTTAGATCTGGCTCCCGAATCTGTATTAAAGGATGACGCCTTTGTTTCAGGATCTGTGGCTGGAAGTAGTGGCTCTTCTAATGAATCGGTTTATTATAATGCTTTACTGGACGTACCTAATTTAGATAACAAATTGCGCATAGCCATGAGCGCTCAGGTTACATTGATCTCAGATAAAGTTACCGATGCCATTTTGATACCCACACAAGCCGTGCATAAAATTAATGACTCAGAAATGTATGTGAATGTATTAAATAAATCGAATTCAATTAAAAAAAGAAGAGTTTATTTAGGCATTTCTAATGGAGTAGAGTCTCAGGTATTAGAAGGTTTAGAGCCAGATGAAATGATCGTTATATCTGGTTCGGCGAAAAGCAAGAAACGCGTGGAGTTTTCTCTATGAAAAACATCATTGAGTTGAAATCAGTAAGCCGTAAATATTTAGTTGCAGAAAAAGAAATAAAAGTGTTGAGAAATATTGATTTAAAAATTCTATCTGGACAGTATGTGGCTGTAACAGGTCCTTCAGGGTCCGGAAAATCAACTTTACTCAATATTATTGGATGTCTGGATAAACCAAGCTCGGGTGACTGCTATATAAATGGCCAAAATTTAAGCCTGCTTTTCTCCTCGCGTATCTCAGAGCTACGCAGGGAGCATATAGGCTTTATTTTTCAACGTTATAATTTAATAACAAACTTAACTGCTATAGAAAATGTTGAGCTCCCATTAATTTATTCTGGGATCAGATGTGAAGAGCGGAGCACCCGGGCATCAGAGTTACTGGATAAAGTCGGTTTGAAAGGCCGGGAACATCATAAACCGTCTGAACTTTCTGGTGGTCAGCAGCAGAGAGTCAGTATTGCACGTGCACTTGTGAATGGTGCTGAGATTATACTTGCTGATGAACCTACAGGAGCTCTGGATTCTGAAGCCGGGAATCGGGTGCTGGAGTTGTTGAAAAAACTTAATGAATCTGGTCATACAGTCATTGTAGTTACGCATGATTTGAGTGTTGCCAATCATGCTCAGCGTGTCATTCATCTTAATGATGGAGTTATTGAGTCAGATAAAATAACAAAAGAAAATCAATTGGTTACGCTATACCCTGTTGTGTTAACTAAACAAAGCTACTGGAAAAGCTTTGCTGATAAGCTTTATGACTCGATAAAAATGGCTTTAATGTCCACTATATCACATCGTCTTAGAACAGCTTTGACTATGATAGGTATAGTTTTTGGTCTTGCTGCTGTCGTTACAGTTGTAGCACTGGGGGACGGAGCAAAAGAGCGCACACTTGAAAAAATTCAAAATTTAGGTGTAAACCTGGTCAGTATTTATCCCGGTAAAGATTATCTTGACTCCAATTCAAAGAGTATTGAAACCCTGACATTGCAGGATGCAGCAGCCTTGACCAAACAGAGCTTTATAGATAGCGTTAGTCCTGAGATAAACGGTTCAAAACAGCTCCGATTCAAAGATAAAGGAGCTGAAGCTTCAATTAATGGTGTAGGTCACGAGCATTTCAGGGTAAATGGCATTGTTTTCCTTGAAGGAAAAAATTTCAGCAATGATCGAAACGCTATGCAGGAAGTTATTATTGATGAGAAAGGCAGAGATTTGTTGTTTGGTGAACATGGCACCGCCTTGGGAAAAATTATATTTATTGGTTCAGTCCCAGCAGAAATCATTGCAATAGTAAAATCTAATGATCGGGATTTTGACTCAGACCATTTTAATGTGTGGATGCCTTACAGCGCAGTGATGTACAGAATTGTTGGTAAGACTACATTAGACAGTATCAGTGTTCGTTTAAATGATAAGGTTGATAGCTCCACTGCTGTAAATGCAATTACAGAATTGCTTCTGAACCTCCACCGTAGCAAAGATTTTCATATCTTTGATTTTGGTGAGGTTCGCAGTTCTGTCGAATTTACGTCTAAAGTTTTTAATTTCCTAATCGTGATCGTAGCATTTGTATCACTTCTGGTTGGAAGTATTGGCGTAATGAATATCATGCTGATATCTGTCGCAGAGCGAACACATGAAATAGGTATCCGCATTGCAATTGGGGCAAGGCAACGGGATATTATGTGGCAATTTATGATTGAAGCAATGATGATATGCGTTATTGGTGGATTTATTGGCGTATTTTTATCTTATTTTATAGTTGAGATTTTAAATTTTACTGCCAGCGAAATATTGCACTCTTCTTTCTCCTGGCCTATAGCAATACTGGCCTTTTTCTTCTCAAATTTAATCGGTCTAATATTCGGTTTTCTCCCCTCCCGGAAGGCAGCACAGATGAATCCTGTTGCTGCTTTTAGCAGGGAGTAACAACGTTTTCCTCAGACATTATGTGAATGAGCATCTTTTCATAATTTTGTTACAGCTGATGCTTTTTTAGTTGCTGGATTAGACAAACTCCGGTCCGCCGGGCCAGCCGGCTGGCTTTCTGCTACAGCGTTTTTCAGGCATTTTTTCACAAATCACCGTACAGGGCGCCCAGCTCTGCCAGTACCGGCGCTGCGTCAGGCGCGCTTACTGCCGCCTCCAGCGCCAGGTACTCCTCCTGCGTCATGACGATGTGGGTGCCGTCCAGCCCCAGGATCACCTTCTTCCCTTCACCACGGGGCATGTACAGCGATATCAGGCTATCCCGCGCGTTCCAGTCGTAGATGGGCCCCTGATCCGGCCCGGGCCTGCATGTAGCGCACCAGGGCGGCGAATACGCCCCACCCCAGCGCCAGCGACACCCGGCCGGCGGTCACGAGCAGGCTGAACGCCGGCGCCCCCCACGGAGTGCCGGGCAGCGGCGGTACCCGGTTTCCGCGCACCTGCGCGCGCAGGCTGATGTCGGCGGCCGCTGCCGTCAGATCCAGGTCATCCGTCACCAGGCCGGTTGCTGCCGCCCAGGCGCTGAAGTCTTCACGCTGCGGCGCCTGCGCCCGTACGGCCAGCGGAAAAATGACCTTCAGGCGCGCCGGCGTGCAGATGCGGACAAGCGCCTCATCGGGGAAGGCCTTCAGGTGAAGCGCACCGGAGGAGAGCGGGCACAGCAGAAACCCGGCCCAGGTGGTGTCCACGCCGTGCGGCAGGGCCGCCATGAACGCGTCCGTTTCGGCGCGGTAGTCTTCGCCCGTCAGATCAAAGGCCCGGTTTATGTAGTAGGTGTCAACCGGGATGCCGTTTTCGGCGGCGTAAACCAGTGCATCAAAGGTGATGCCCAGCAGCGCCTCCATCACAGACCTGCTCATGAAGGCGCTCCCGGTCTGGCAGGCCGCGTGCGCCTGCGCAAACAGCCAGCGCAGCTCGGCGCGCTTTACTGTCTGGCGTCCGAACGTTTCCCCGCGGACCAGCTTGCGGTAAAGCGCCTCCCGGGTGCCGGCGGGATTGGCCTGCAGGGCAAAAAAGGCATCATCCGGGGAGGTGGACTTCAGCGCGCCGTCGAGGAGCCGTTCGGTCAGGGCATTGACCGAGGTGTCCTCGACCGAGGCGCGGGACTTCAGGCTTTCAATGAGTTTTTTCGGGAACCGTAATGTCAGCTGACTCAGCATGAGGCTTTTTCCTGTATCGCTTATTAATCAGATACCAGAATGAATGTTTATAAAAAATCACCCACCATGTAAAAATGACATGATGTCATGAATATGCGGTCACAATGCTTTTAATGGATTCTTCAGGTTCAGATCTGGAAAAAGGCGCAGCCGGAACTGAAGTAACGCGGCGGCACAAAAAATTCCTCTCCAGCGTTACCTACATATACGAAATACCTAGACATAATGACCACGACAGGAAATTTATGAGGAAAAAACATGAAATACATGCGTATCCATACGGCCGCTGATGTGCTCAATACCCTGAAGGCTTACCGTGATGATCTCCATAAGGAAGCGCTGCGAAAACCCCACTGGCCGTTGCTGGACAGACTGATTCTGCGTGAAACGGAAATGGCCCCGGTATGGGAAAACATTGCCCGGTATGAGCTCAGCTGGCAGCAATGTCACACCCTGCTTGAACAGATTTTTTTTGCAGGCGCCTATGGAACAGAGGAACGGCATAAACGGCTGAAGGATGATCATACCAGGCTTACCGAGCTGAACAGGGGGATAATGACCGAGGCCGCTAAGCTTGCTGCAATGCTGACGGAGCAGCAGGAAATACTGGATAGAAACGCTTTTTTGCTGGAGCGCACTACTCATATCGTTGACCTGATTGACGTGGCTTCCGCATCGAACGGCCATTACTGTTCATTCCTGCGTGAGCCGCTTGACGCTTTGCACAGCCGTTATGACGGAAAATACTGGCCATCGCTGCCACAGATCCTTCAGGTAGCTGCACGTGAAACGACGGAGGCGGAGTTTATGTATCAGAGCGAACGGGCAATAGTTGACGGCAGGGGAGGCGCCGTACCGGACTATCTTCGCGAGCTGTTTGAATGCATAGAAATGGCCAGGACCAGCCACTGGGGGCTACCGGCCGGATTCATCCTCTCTGACGCCAGTCTGGCAGCGCTGGTCACGGTCTCGCTGGATACCGATGACATCAGTGCTGACAGGGTTAAAATGTTACGACACAGGCTGCATAAAAAGGGACTTGTTGGGGCGTGGGCGACGACACGTAAAGTATCTTCGAAGCGGTCAGCCGCTAGCGGAGAGTAAAGCAACTCCGGAGCAAGGTAAGTTAAAAAATCCGCAGGAGCTCAGCAATAAGCGGTTGCGGTACCGTTCCCAGGCCGGCGTGATCAAACGTTGCCGCCGTCATGCTGCTGAATGCCGGTTCCACGCGGCGCAGGCTGCGGATGGCATCCGGTTCCAGCTGCAGCAGCTGGCGGACATGTAACGCCGCGTCGCGATAGCGCGAATCGCTGGTATAAGCCGCTTTGTTTTGATCGCCAAACCACATTTCTAGGATGTCTTCTGAGAAGGCCGTGGCGAGCCCTTCCTCAATTACTTTGGCATTCCCAAACTTTACGGGGGCAAGCAGGTGTACGCACTCATGCGCGAGCTGATATACCGCGCGCTTTTCCTCAACAAATGCATCTCTGCTCAGCTTGATTGCGATATGTCTCCGGGGAGGCTGTTCAAAGCCTCCCGGAAACCAGACCTGTGGTGCACCGTTATTAAACTCCACGCCCAGCAGCGTCCAGCCGGACTCGCGCGGACCATACCTGTACTCCATTTCCTTGAGCAGGTCGCCCAGGCGCGTCGCAAGTGTCCAGGTGTTGCCAGATGATCCTGTGCGGGCATTGAAAAGATGGTCCGGAATGCCGTAACTGTTATTCATTATCAGTTTCTCCTGTTAATTACGCTCTGACATTTCGGCTATCACATCCTTTAAGTACTCATCGACTATTCCGGATAACTCACTAGCCAGCTTATCCAGTGAATTATTGTTGTCTTCTTCCGGACGACCATTGGAATACATGTGAAACTCGCAGCCGCCGCTGATAAAGCGAAAACCAATCTCAAACTTCTGCGTATGCGGGTTTTTTATGGGCGCACCGTACAGGCTGTACGCTGTAAATATCCTGTTCTCTACGTCAGGGAATGGAAGGGCCACCATCTCAAGCGCATTCTCTACAGCGTTTGATTTAGTATCGAGGCGTACCCGCCAGGCACCATGGGAATAATCTTCCGGCTGGGCGATTGATACAGTTACGTTAGATCCGCGATAGACAAATTCTCGTACCGGTTCCGGACGTGTCAGCAGACTCGCATCCCGGAGTATAGTAAGCAGCAGAGCGTACTGTTCCTCAAAATCGGTTAAGGCCATTTCAAATTTGGCCTGCTCGCTGTTGCCTACCGGCAGCGCACTCATGCTGGAGAGTGCAAAGTCGCAGCGTGACAGGTGAAAGTTTACTCGCGGCAGCGCACGGTACGCGGCGCCGACGGCGCCGGTTTCCTCTGGCAACGATTCAAGCCGCCAGCCGTTTTGCAGGATCTCACCTGTCAGACGCGTAAGCTCCTGCTTCTGGATTGCTAAATTGCCGGGTTCAAAGGCTCCGTTGCACAGCATATCCTTAATAGCCTGCAGTCGGCTCTGCACATCTGCAAACTGACCAGCGAGGATAATAATTAGATCGGTTGCAGTGAATACCTTTGTCTCGTTCATGAAGGGCGGCCTACCATGCTGAGCAAGGTACTGCCAGCAGAGCGTGATGTACTGTGTAGCATTCAGCTCGTGCAAGCGAAGGACGACATCGCCTTTCTCTTTAAGCTCATCATTCATCTTTACGTTAATTGCTGCCATTTTTTTGACCTTATAGGTTTAAGTTAAGCCTAATTTACTGCAATTAATTAATTAATGTAGTCAATTTGCTACATTAAAAATTTAGCGTTTATTTTACTTGGAGCAATGCCACTTTGAGATTCCACGCAGGATCCGGAAAGTACCAGAACCGGAATTGCTGGCCTGAAGCATCTGACTGACCTGATGGTATTATGAGTTTTGGATCGGATCGGGCTGTTCGAATGGGAAATTGTTCAGATTTTGAGACAGTATCTATTCAGCAAACACTGGCGTTTATCGACCAATTTAACGAAATGATTGAAGTGGAGGACAAGCCGTTCAGGGAACAGTACAGCTAGGGGGTTTGATGCTCCGTCACTCGAAAACTCGCGATGCCGCAAATTGGCATAAATTGAGGGCGCTTCAGCGCCCTTCTATTTTAACTGAGTGTAGCTTCAACCAAGTAGGTCGTAATTTCTTTTTGTGGATCCCCATAAACAGGATAGTTATGGCCCATAACGGTTCTTCTGATGACTTCAATCTTTGCCCCAGCCTCAAAAAGAACCTCAAGTTCATTTCCCTTTTCTGGCTCTTCCATGTCGAACACGAAGGCTTTGACCTGGGGATCTACAACCGTGATAACCATCAGATCAATATAGCCTTCATTGTATGCTTTCCCTGAGTGCTCAGCTTCACGCATAGCAACTTGAGGACAGAAGGTTGTGGCAAAGGGGGCACTAAGTTGAGTGACAGCTTTCATTCCCTTCCATTGGCCCCCGTGGAAGAGAATCTGACCATGGGGGATCATAATTCCATGCTTAATTATCTCTTTGTTTGTCAGAGTCATTTGCGTCTGAGAAATAGGGTAAAGCTGCTGATAATTCAACAATACTTGCGGTGTAGATAGCGGCATTTTTCCTCTCCATTTCGCATATTCACCGCCATTCTTCAATTCATTTTCAATATGCCAGGCAATATCACCATTAGCCCCTGCAAAAGCCAAAACATGCGCAGCATCAAGCAAAGATGTAATGGGCGATCGCGGCACATGGTCGGGGTAACTATCGTGGATTCTAGCAATGCACTGTGTGTGGAAAGGGTTGATAATATTCATAAACTAAACAATCATCCTTTAAAAATTATTGTCATTATTTCATCACCTTTCTAACCCGAGACATAAAAGAACACAATCATCTTCTCTAAGAGAATGTAGAATCATTGCGGTTGAAACTTAACCCACCATGTGGACCTGGAAAAGGAATTTAAATGCGCGGAATATTCTTTCGTAACCTCAGCCGGGCGCTGAGCGTTGAAATCAGAAACAAGCTCAGAAATAACTCTGAACACAGGGATCTGAGATGGAACCGTTTTGAACGCGCGATTGCCTGGTGCTCTACACATTATGTGCAGGCCATGCTACTTCTGTGGGGAGGAGCCATCATTGCACTGGTTGTGGCCGTTTTTTTCCGCTCTTCGTTTAAGCATTTCGCAGCAAGCTACCTGACGGGTATAAGAGATTTGCCAAGCTGGCAGTCAGGACTGCTTGGCGGTCAGCTGACCGTTATCGGCATCGTTTTTCCACTGGTGGTTGGCCTGATCAGCGTTATCTTTCAGAAAAAATCAACCCGTGAACATATTCAGGCTGCCTACCAGCTTTATTCTGGATACATGTTTTCAGGTCTGAGCGGACTTTCCCTTTCCGCGTTTATTCTCATCGGCGGCTTGATTTCAGCGAGCGGTGACTCTTACTTAAACAAAGCATTTTCCGTGGTTACATTCGTCTGGATGACTCTGAACATAGCCCTTTCAGTCTGGTTCTTTATACAAAGTCTTAACGTGCTGGATGACGGGAAGCGCAGCAGGATTATGCTTAAATATTTTCATTCACGTGCAGTTATGCAGTACATAGCAGATTCTTACAGGGGGAAATGGCTAACGTATCCCGGTTATGAGGTAAAAGGATTAAATGTCAGAGGGGTTCAGATTATGCCCTACAGCATCGGACTGCAGGAGAACGAATACAAACTGATTAAATTGAAAATAAAAGAAGGTGAATTGATAAGTGACATATATATATGGCCACTTAAATTCCTTTTGAGAATGCTAAAATCCTCACAAGAGGAAAACTCCGTTCTGTATATAATGCCATCGTGCTTCAACGACAAGGAGCACATCCTTATGGCTTCGCAGAACATATCTTATTCTGCTGTATGGGCCTTTTTTTTCCGTCGCTGTTTTGTGAAGGGAAAAATGGTAGAGTCGAAAAGTTATTCCGGCTTTACACGTGAGTTTTTTGGTGAAATTTATGATGCGCTTGAGGATAAAAACCTCGGCGCCTTTGAAGCCGCGGTGGACAGGCTGATGATCACCTATACCCGGCTTAAAAGAAGCTTCAACCATAAAAACGGTAATTATCTTGATGAGTGCACAGGAGGTGGCTGGCAGCACACATTCAGCCATTCATTTCATTACGATTTAGTGCGCCTGGGACGGGAAGCCGTTAAAACAACTGAAACTACTTCCCTGTATTTTAGCCGGATTCTGCGTGTGCCTGCTGGCCTGTATGATCGTTCTTTTGAGGACATAACTGCGGACGTCAGTTTGAGTATCGAAACAGAAGTTGGACTATGGAACTGCCTTACAGACTGGAGGATGGGTACCGGTTCAGAGTTATCAGTAAGCCAGGAGCAACGCCATCGTGAAATGATTGCGGCTTTCATAGGAACACATGAAAGCTGGATGATGTCACTTCACATAAAACGTAAAAAAAGCCTATCCTGGCGGACATATAGGGGATGTCTTAAAGCCCATCTCCTCAGTGCACCGCAGATAATTCTTTCTGCAGTCAGCAGTGACGATACATTTGCTACCGACCACGCTATAGATCATCTGAATCTGTGGTTCAGCCAGTCAAGGCTGATGCGGGACTGGCAGGCTGAATATAGCTGGCATAGCGTTTTTATGACGCCGGATTTACTGGATTCTCAGCCTACAGATGATTCATGGGGCAGTATTCTAGACAGGCACAGTTACGATGAAGAGGCAGCTACGGCGGCCGCCTACCGTAACGCCGTTACCGACCTTCGCCTGCTTACTGCCGGTTATATTATTGCGTATCAGAAGCCAGGAAAAAACGTAAACCTGGCGGATGTCGCTAAACGGCTTCTGAGAAATTCCCTCGTATACCCGACGGGTTCACACGCTGAAATGACTCATGACATCCGAAGCATGTCTGACGTCATAGACATTATTATCCGACTCGAAAGTGGCAACTGTAACAACGGGTCGTGGTATGACATCCTGTCTGGACTGATAGAACGCCTGAGCGGCAGAAATGAGCAGTTTACTATTCCCGGTCGCGTCTATTCCGGAGTGTATTCTGACCTGCGAAGCCTCTACCCCGTCTTTGCTGAGCTCGCATTAACTCTTTCACCTAATCCCGTTACTCTCAGCCGTAGTATACGGAGAGTTGTTGAGGCTGCATTAATCTCCTCACCTTTGAGTGAGCAGCTGTCTTATCGACTTCGCCAGCTTAAAATGGATGCATCTGCTGACTATTCGGGATATTTAATCGAGTTGTCTAATTATCCGGAGCGCGCCACAGCTTTTAATGAAATTATCGATGTATACGTAAATGCAATTAATAGCAGTAGGAGGAAAAAACTTGCTGAGACCTCAGTGCCTACAAAATTTTACCGTGTTATCGATAATGAACTCACTTCTATGTGGGAAGGCATTGTTCAGTCAGATACCATTTTGACCCTTTTCGAAACGTATCATAATCCATTTCTGTATAATTCAGGCTTTACTCTAAAAAATAAAATCAATGTTGAAAAGGAAGTGTTATTGGAAAGTGCTCAGGATTATACACAGGCACTGATCCCGCCAGATATAATAAAAAGCTCACTTGTTAATTATATTATTTATAAAATGAACAAAGCTGTAGTCGAGAGATTTTTTAAGTTAAATAGTTTCGGTGCTGTCATTCAGCAGGTCCGGCAGCTGACATCAAACGATCAGGAATATGTGCTGATTATCTCAGGGGAAATATATTCTGACGGAATGAGGCATCTGGACATTGACGCAGAACGGCAGCGGTTGCTGAACCAGACGCCCTACAGCAATAACCGCAGCCTGGGCCGGGTCAAAAACTGTATTATTTATCATGTCAGCAGGTCGGGCCCGGATTTCGCCATGCTTGTCCGCCGCGATTTCTTCAGCCGTCTTGGCATTTACCGCTATCCTGACGGCTCGGTGTTCACCACGTTCTGGTTTGAGAGCAGCGATGACGCGCTCAAGGGTCAACTTTTGTCGGTAAGTGATGTCAGAATAGAATTCATCGGGAACGTCATGGCGCGCTTCAGGCCGACTTAACGTTTCGAATAATTCCTTCGGAAAATATTATATATGGGAGCTGAAAAGCTCCTTACCTGCAATATTTATGTTTTCAACGTTAAAACCTCCATAAATACTTATTACGTGCTTAAGTGAACACATTCCATCTTTATCACTGTATTCAGCCTGTCAGCGTATTCCTTCTTATCCTGGATCCGGAAAAGGGTAAAGTCGGAACACACAAATACTGACGCACGGGTGTTTACTCATTACCACCTGCAATTTCATACCGTTATACTGTGAAAAAACAGGAGGCTGGCGTGAAACTGAAAATGCAGGAAATGAGACTGTTTAACCTCGTGTTTGAGAGCGATGCCGGCTGGATCCTCGATTTTTCCAACCGTACGCTGTCGGCTTTTTTTGATGAAGAGCTGAACATAGATATTGATGATGAACGTTATCAGGAGGAGGGAACCTCAAAGGCCAAACGGGTCAGATGTCTGCTGAAGCAGGTGGATCGTGAGACCGCCCTGCGGGTTCTTGGTGCCCTCTGGCAGTACAAAATGGAGTCCATGCCTGAGCAGGCCGAACAAAGCCGTAATGACTATCTTGCACTCATTTCCCGTTTGGAAAATGCTGACACCGAGACAGCCAAAGGTGCCAGGCCTGCTCAGGTATGGAACGGTGTTGACTGGCCTTCACTGGTAGCCGAAATGAACGCGATGAAATCCCTGCCCCCCCATCCCCGGGGTTTCCGGTTTGAAACCTGGCTTGCTGAACTGTTCAGTACCTTTAAGCTTGCCCCCCGTTCGTCATTCCGTAATACGGGTGAACAGATTGACGGTAGCTTCCGGCTGAATGATGACTTTTACCTTATGGAAGCAAAGTGGCATCAAAACAGAACGCCGGCGTCAGATTTACACGTATTCGAGGGGAAACTCAGCACCAAGGCAAAATGGGCCCGGGGAGTGTTCATTAGCTGGATGGGTTTTACTGATGAAGGTCTGACGGCCTTCGGTAAAGGAAAACGGGTTATCTGTGTTAGTGGTTATGATCTTTATCATTCACTCAGTCATGGTATCGCTCTGTCCGACCTGCTGGAAGCTAAGCTCCGGCATGCGGCTGAAACCGGGGAGCCTTATGCTGAGTTCGACAGGCTTTACACTCTTAAGGACAAAATACCCGGCACGCCGAAATAACCTGCCGGGTAATACGAGATATTACCCTTAAGAGAGTGGCTTACTTCGCCCAGTCTTCAAGTATCAACCCCGGCACCCGCTCAAATTCCCGCGTGTTATTGGTGACAAGAATTGCCCGTGCTGCAATCGCATGACCGGCAATCGCCGTATCGTTCGGACCGATCGGCGTCCCGGCCAGCCGCAGCGCCACCTTAATTTCCGTAGTGGCATCTACCGCGGCGCGGTCCCAGGGCAGGATGGCATCGAGGCGGGCGCAGAACGCGTCAACCAGCTCAGTGTGGCGCGGGGAGGCCTTCGGGCCGGTGGCGCCGAAGCGCATCTCGGAGTAGGTGATGGCCGAGACCACGATACGCTGATTTCGCAGCACCGCCTGCGCCAGGCGCTGCAGTACGGCTTCCGGCTGTTCGCGCATGATGAACGAGCAGATGCAGGTGTCGAGCATGTAAATTTTGTTCACAGATCAAATCGCCCTTCGTCGCTGACAATGTCCTCGCGCTCCGCCAGAAAGTCCGGATCAGCCTTTTCCAGGCCGGCGAACGAACCCCAGGTCGGCCGGGCGGGACGGAGGATGATGCAGTCCCCTTCCCGGACAATCTCCAGCTCGCTGACGCCTTCAAAATCCATATCCCGGGGCAGACGAATAGCGCGGTTATTGCCATTTTTAAACACAGATACAGTTCGCATGATTACTCCTTCCGGTCGGGGTTCCGACACCGTGCCGTTTCCGGCCTAATATTGCAGTCACAATGGTCGTGCATGTGTTGAGTATATGCAGATATCATGGGGATGCATAGGCTTAGTATATGCAGATGCATGACATATGTGTTTTGATCAACTTAGTTTCACCTCACTTTTCAGCTTAGATCCGTAAAAAGGCAGAACTGGATCTCCGAATCTCAGTGGCGACTTTCTGCGCAGCTTACTACATACAGTGCCTCCTGCAGCTGGTAAGCATACAAGATATGGGATAAAGGCGGCTGCCTGATCCTGCACCGCCGGGCTTTTCCCCGCCCCGCCGCCGTGCTGTGCTTCCGGTTACTGCCATATCGGGAAAAATTCGGATCATGCTGAGATAGGCTTAAGATTATTGCGGAATGAAACAGTTTCACTTGAAAATAATTTGGTATTTCAAATCATGCATACTAATTGACTCATAATGAATACACTGATACTTAATACCCTTTTAATTTTACGCAAGCTGTACTTTCCGTTCAGTCTGGTGTCACTTGTCTGCAAACAAAAGAAAGGTTGAATCATGGCGAAAATTCAGGCCCGTAACGTGGACGATGCGCTCTATCAGCGCATCGAGCAGTCAGCAATGAAAAACGAACGATCACTGGAAGGAGAAATACGGACTGCGCTGCGGGAGTATTATCAGCCGGTCGTCAGTGAAGGGCCTGCGATGTCAGAACGGGAACGCTGGCAGTACGAAACGGGCAAGCGACTGAAGTGGCTGTTTGACCGGCTGATGGCGGACAATTATTTCCGTACGTTCGGACGTGCGGATAAAGCAGGGGTCCCTGAACTCGTCCAGCTGGCACGGCAGCTGGATACGTCGCCCGGCCTTCTGATGGATATCATGGAGGGGAATGAGGAACTGCCGTTCTGTCTTGCCGATGCGATCGCCGAAAAATTTGGATCCTCCGCTGAATGGTTGCTGGGCAACAGTGGTTCGCCATTCACCGTTACCCGAATAGGCAGCAGCGGATACACTCAGTTTTTACTGCCCGAGAACGTTGGTAATTACACATTTGAACTAATCCGTATTAGCACGGGACGCCATGCCGGCACCCTGATCATTCTGCGAACCGATGAGAACACTGGCCGCACCGAACTCGCTGTAATAACAGAAGCTTTTTACCTGTGCGCGGGTATGGGGGCGGGCGGACACAGTAACCTGAAGCGTTTCCTATTGTTCCTCAAAACAAAAAGTGCGCACTTTGGAGTGAATACGTTTGATTTTGAGCCAGAGCAGCCGGACTTTGATTTCTGGTCTGTCATTGGTCACCATCATCCGGTCTGGTTCCAGGATGCAAACAGGCGTTCAACGGCGCGCTGGCTACAGCAGATATTTATCGGTGACGATCCGGCGGACTGGTTTAAAGGATGGGAAACAGATCTTAAAGAAATCAGTAATACGCCATTCGGCGAGGACAGCAGCAATGCGGGTGGGTTGACTTCAGAATGAATTCAGCTGTAATAAAAAATTCGGTGTGCGGGTTACTTTGTTCTGGACTGATACCTGCAGCTGAAGCGGCAACGAATGAAATGACGCGGCTTGAGGCGGCCTATCCGCCAGGGAGCGTGGTGATTTGCCGCCAGGATTTGCCAGGTGATGGTATGGCGCGCCTGCCGACCCGGCTGGAAGTCCGCGGGACAGTTCTCAGCCGGAAAGCAGACCTGGCCACCGGACAGGGTATCGCAACATGGACAACCCGTGGCAGCGACACTCCCGCTCTGACACTGACGTTTGCGGGCACGCAGAGAAAATGCGGGTCGGGATACTATTCGCGAATCGATCCTGACAGTATGGTTGTCTCAATGCCAGTAGCAGGGCCGGAAGGCGAAAAAACCGTCCTTGAGGGTATGCGTCAGCGTCTGCCTGCAGGTGAAGAATTTGCACCCTTCAGCCAGACAGAAATTACGGATTTCCATTCCTATGTGGTCCGGAAACCTGACGATCCGCCGAGTTATTGCCATAAAAAAAGCAGGAATGACCATGTCATTACCCTCCCTTTATCCGCAGGCATCTGCCACACAGTTGCCGGTTGCCATAGACTATCCAGCCGCGCTGGCGCTGCGCCAGATGGCCGCGCAGCATGATGAATACCCGCAGTACCTGCTGGCCCCGGAGGTGAGCGCCCTTCTCCATTACGTGCCTTTTCTGCACCGCAAAATGCTTTACCACCCTCTGGAATACGGGCGCGCACATTAACGAAGCGCTGGCGCTGACCAAGGGGATTTTTGCCTGGCACCGCCCTACCTTTATGTGCAGCTGGCCACGCTGAAACAGCGTGGTGAAAAAGCCGTATGCGGCCCGGCCGCGCGCCTGCCGGTATAATACTGCATTGCCTGATTCCGCTATCCGATCAGCAGTACGTGGCCCAGCAAGAGCTGATGGTCTCCACACCGAAATTCCCGCTTGGGCACTTCAATTCGGAGACCGACCACAACGATAAAGATCAGGCTCTGGGCCATGACAGATAGGACAGGGCACATCTGGCTGACTTAACTGCCCTCAACCGATGACGCCGATGGCTAAAGTAAAATATATCCTCCCCCCTGCTGCTGATCCTCGCCCTGACCGCCTGGTGGTTTATCCCACAGGACAGTGAGAAAGATAAGGCGTATTACGTCGCGGTGTTCTGCGCGATTGATCATGATAGTAAGCAGCCCCTCGACCGGCAGATGCAGAACGTCATTGAAGGCGGCAACTCTGATTATGCACTGCAAAAAATCACTTATAAATCGGGGCTGGGCCGCAGCGTGATTGCTCGCTGGCAGCAACTGACACCTGATGAACAGCAGCGCGCCGCCCAGGATAACCTCGCCTGCCAGCAGATGCTGAAGCGCTGATTTCTGACGGGCGTGTTGATCCGATCATTCATTAGATTTCGCGCTGGCTACGTATGATTGAATTTAAGCCTGAGTCCGCTCAGGTCTTTCTAAAGCCGTGGTCAGCCTTAAAATTCCCGCGTTGGGGTTACTGATTTGGCCGTTCAGGTAAAATCTTACCGATTAAACAGACAACCAAAACTGACAATCCAATCGCTATAAAACGCTCATGCCAGGTTTCATAGTGAAAGAACCAGTAGCAG
>Ga0302348_1000384_pt1 | contig 23076 bp, 26 predicted proteins | sample PhySR1_FD_202177 | JGI IMG/M metagenome (GOLD analysis project Ga0302348, IMG submission 202177) | Leaf surface microbial communities from sunflower plants in UC Gill Tract Community Farm, Albany, California, United States - DLSL S.R1... | ecosystem: Host-associated > Plants > Phyllosphere >...
GGATCGTCCTGAAGAGATACTTTATAATCCCCGCTCCGCTGGCCCCTTAGCTCAGTGGTTAGAGCAGGCGACTCATAATCGCTTGGTCGCTGGTTCAAACCCAGCAGGGGCCACCAAATTTAGTGATATAAATCATGCATTTGAGCCACCTTATCAGGGTGGCTTTTTTGTTTTAAGCTTACACAGTGTCGCGAAAGTGTCGCACGAGAAATCAGGCTGGGACTGATAGCATTTGGCTCAGTGTCTGTTTTATCGAGATGACAGTGAGCGAATTGCGCCCGAAAGAAAGAGTGTTTTAAAACTCAAAAATGTAGAGAGCATTTTGAAGTCTCTCTACATATTGGAATCATGACGGATATAAGAGTGTTAGCAGTTTCAATATTAGATATTTATTAACCACCTGATTTCTCAGCCTTACTGAAGGCTTCAAGCAGTTTATTGAAGTCTATATGATTATTAATTCTAGTAGTTTTAGCTAAAGCATACCCATAAACTGGAACACCTCTAGGAATTTTACCAGTTCCATGTAAAAGGGATGCTATCGCTTTCATCTGTGTACCTGAGGTCACAACATCGTCAACTATTATGATTGCTGAAGTGTCATTATCAAAGGGAGGGGCATCATTAAAAACACCCAACGTTTTGAAGTGGGGCCTGACTTCTCTACGTCCTTTCGACATATGTGCTGGTGCTGTAGGCCAGAATCTTTCTACGTAATTCCCATTGAGAATAAGTGCATCGTGTCCCGGCACAAACTTCATCCATTTGACCCACCACCGAACCAATATTTCCATAGGAAGGGAATTATTACATTCTCTTGGAACAGAAGATGGAGCGGCAACTAAATACACCTTGCCTCTTATATTTTTTTCTCTTAGCCACTTAGCGAACTCCAAGCGCGCATACCATGCGACATCTTTGAAAGAAACACCTTCAGTAATAGATTTATTATTATTGTAAAATGAAATTTTTACTTTATTATTTAACTCTGTGGCTCCAAGGTATTTAGCAGGCTTTATACTCCTGTGAATTTTGAACCATATGAACTTATCGTTAGGGTTTGTAATATCATCTAGATCAGGAATGTACTTCATCGCAAAACCAATGTTTTCTTCAGCGATATCAATTATTTCAGCCGTATCCGGATCAACTGTCAAAAAATGGGGTTTAAAAAAGAAAGACTTATATTTGATACCCTCTTCAAGAAAGCGGATAACAAACTGCTCTAACTCATAAAAAGAATGTGCAACTTCAGTAGGCATTGAGTTATTCACTGAGAAGTCTATATCGTAATTTGTTAAGCAAGTTACAAAAACAGATGCGGCCTCAAGCCTGTGAGCCAAATAAATATCTTTAGGAGTATCTCCCACTACTAAAAGCTCGTCATATTCAGAGAATAGTTCTTCAAACTCACTTTCAATACATGGTTTATGCATTGATCCATAAACTCTTGAAGGATCAATGTTAACGCGAAACTTTTCTAAAATGGTTATGCAGTAATCTTTGGGAGAATCCGAAATGATATAAACATCAACACCATCGTGTTTTTCCAGCTTATTTAAAAAACTAGGTATTTGTTCATCTAGTGGTTTGATTTCTAATTCATTATTACGAATTAAACCACAAACATCACGTCTACCCGCTCTACTTCTCAAATACACACTACAACAATTCGTGGCAAACAACGTGTTATCTAAATCCAACAAAATTGCTTTCATAGTTAATCTAATTACCCTCTGATTAATTTAATACTATCCTTATATTTCCTAACCCATAGGTATTCTTTTTCGAAAATGTTATTCTCCAATATGTATACTGCTTTATTTTGATTCACACAATGTCTAATTGCATGCTGTGTACCACTTTTATCTCCAGCTCTCGCAACAATAATACCCATCTTAGAAAGAGAAACTGTGGTCAAATTTCGGTTGGCAAAAAACGAGCCGAACGACCTAATACCAATAGGGTACTCCGTTACTATTAAATGTTCTTTTGCTATGAAGTCTTGCAATCCTTTATTTTCTCTAGGGTAGTACATGTTTAAAGGCGTACCTAACACTGCTATTGTTTTCATTCCACACTCAATAGCAACTTTGTGTCCTAAAGTATCTGATCCTGCAGCCAATCCACTTACGATAACTTCATACCCTGCATTTTTGAGTCTTACAATCGCCTCTCTGCCACTGTTTACATGCAGGGGGTCAGTTAACTCTCTTGTTCCTACAAAAGCGATGCTTTTATTCAAAGTCAGAAGGCTAGCATCTCCTCTACAATATAAAATAGGCGGAGAACCTTTAACCTCCCGCAATGCCTTTGGATAATTATTATCATTTATAGTTATAACCTCAAAGCTAAAATCAACCTTTGAAATAGTGCGATTCAATTCATTTTCTATATCATTATCCACTGGGAACATTGAAAAATAATGTTGGTAAATTCTTTCAATACTTCCAAATTCAATTAGAAGTTTTTTTAGTTCCTCATTAGCCTGAATAGAGCCTATGGCAATTTTTTTGCTTAGTACCAATGCAGCATGGCACCATGCTGTCCTAACTTCGTAGGGAAAATTACTACTATTCATAATGCTCTCTTAGAAATTGACTTGCTAAGCATATTAGTTACTTATCGACGGCATCTCCGTTTCCTTGAGTGTTTTATCAAAATTTCATCAACTCGTAAATGATACGTTTGGTGTTTACCGCACAACAAAGGTTATTGATTACAAAAATTTTTCCTAGCTTTAAATATGTTCTTACTACTGTGTATAATCACATGCTGCTGTTTCGAGATTTCCAACCTTCACTTTTTTCCAAATCCCGCACAAGCCTTGCACTGCCTATATTTCTATATCGCTCTAGTCCTTTAGAAAAGATCCATGTGAGATCCGTTTTAAATGACAAAAAAATTAATATTGTTATTTTTCATGATGTTATTTAATTTTAGTTCTGGTGACGATCCCTAAAGACTGAAAATTATTGAAAATCCTTTCACTCTTTTCAGTTTGCGAACTCTGGCAGAAAGCCAGAACCGGCGCGGTCTGGCCATACTCTTTGTAAAAAAATCAAACTGAAAAATTTTTATGATCCAAATCCTGCAGGCGGGTGCGGTGTAGCGCCGATTTTGTCTGCGCAGCGATTATTTTGCCGGGGCTGACGCGCAGCCAGTGCCATGCTGTGCGGATGATCTATTTATGGTTACTGTGCGAGATGGCTGCGCATGTGCGTGGCGCATAGTGCGGCTGAGGCGTTCTGGTGACGGGTAATAAAAAACCCGCTGTGATAGCGGGTCAGTGTGATGGCTTAGCCAATGACGGGGGAATACTTCTTACTAAGCGCAGCAGCCTGCTGGCCACTCTGCCCGATAGCGCTGCTGTTCGTGGGCTGTCCTGTTGACGGGTGCGTATGATTTGCCAGTTGTTCAGCCAGTTGCTGTACCAGCGCCACTGTATCGAGCATCAGCTGGGCCACGTTAATCTTCTCTGAACCAATCCACACCACCGGCGCTATGATTTCCTGACGTGTACCGGCAATGCTCTGGCGCAGCTGGCCAATTTTCTCAGTCAGTGCCTGCCCGACTTTTATCGCCGCGCTGCCGGTGACGTCCGTTTCCGCATTGCCGCCCACTGTAATCAGCTGATTCTGCTGTGCGGCCACGCTGTAACTGCCGGTTGTTACGTGCTGGATGGCTCCGGCCATCAGTGACGCCGTGCCGATCACAGTAGTTCTGTCCGTGGCTTTGACCGTCGTTTCCCTGCTGACCAGCTCACGCTTTTCCGTATCCGCTTTAACTTCCCGGCTCATTGATGTTTCACGGATGGCCTGATCGGTCTGGCGCTCCCAGTCTCCCGCCTGCGTTACGCGCTGTGAGACTTCCGTGCGCTGCTGCTGCAGCTGTTCGCCCGGCTTCACGTCCGGCAGGCTGGTCCCTTCCGGCATCGTCTGGCGCACAAACGGTTTGTCCGGGCGTCCGCCGGTAAAACCGACCTCAACCAGCGTACCCTCCGGCGGGAACTGGAACATACCGGAATCATTACCGGCCATCGGTACGGGTAACGGCACAGCAGGATAAACCGGCGTACTGCCGTCCGGATTGCCGTCAGCATCCAGCAGCTGCAGATTGACGGCATAGCGCGGCCTGAAGGGGTCAGCAAAGCTTCCGCTTTTGACCGCCTCAGTCGGGGCAACAACGCGCGCCATTTTAGGCAGGTGCAGGCCGCTGGCCAGCTCCGGGTAATGGCTTTCCACCTGACGCTGCACCGGTGTTTTCTGCAGGGGCTGACCTGTTGTGCGGTTTCGCGGCGTCCAGGTGATTGTCATGGTGTCGCTGTTCAGCTGCACCTTTGTCACGCGCTGGCCGTTCACCTCTACGCCCGGACGAAGTGACTGGATCACAGGTACGGTCATCGTATTGCCACCGGCAGTGGACTGGCTGAACTCTGGCGGAATGTCCACCGGCTTACCAGCAAACAGCGCATTTTCAGCGCCGCCCAGATACATGCTGCCATCGGGCAGCTGATACCAGATGTAATCATTAATACCGAAGGCGCGCCCCAGACTGGCCAGCAGCTGAAATCCCGTGCCGCTGTGAGTGAAGTGCGGGATCGGCCTGTCGCTGTAATCTGCCTGGGGCACGGTGACGGTCAGGCCGCTGTGTTCTTCCAGCCAGGCGGCAATCTGGCGAAGCGTCGGGTGCTGAAAAGCGCACGGCCAGGCGCGATCAAATACGCCGCACAGCTCACGGATGAAAAGGCGCTGATAGCCGGTTTCTGAAGGCTGCGAGCGCTCCACGTATCCGGTAAACCAGCGCAGCAGCCGATCAGGGTAGCCGGTGTCAATGCGGACCATTTTGCCGGTGTAATCCGTGCTGGTCTTTGCCGTGATAAAACCACGGCCACAGCTGTTAAGCTCCAGTACCAGAGCGGCATCCGTCAGATGCACTTCGTCAGTTGACAGGTAAAGCCGGGTTACAGGTTTCATCGCTATTCCAGTGCGTCATTCACCGGCTTAAGCACTTTGCGCTCAAACCACGTCATTTGTTCTTCACTCTCGCCTGCGGCCTGCCCTTTGCCGCCCGCGCTGCCGCTGCCGGTCTGTTTCGTGGCCGTGGTTTTACCACTTGCGCGCGCTTCACGCTTTTCCTGTACGCTGACATGCTCGGTCAGCGTGAACGTTATCAGCCAGGACATTTTTCCTTCCTGCTGCGGTGCATCCACGTTGCCGGTGAAAGTCGCCTCACGAAAACTCACCGCGCGCGCCACCTCATGCGCCACGCGGTATTTCTGCCGCTGGCCACTGGCATCAGTTGCAGACGCCAGCTCAAAAATGCGCTTCAGCAGGGCAATATCACTGAACCCGATTTCGCCGCTGATCCGCAGCTCTTTTCCCTTGATGCCCTGCTCTGCCTTTGCCGTTGAACTGGTCTGCCCGGACTGGTCTTTGTCCTGAAAAGCCATTGAAACGGTCACCCGCATATTTTTAAGCGGGATGCCCTCACCATTAAGCGCCAGCGTCGGGTTTGTACTCATGGATCATGCCTCTTATTCCTTCAAGATTGTCACCGACCAGCATCACCGCCGCCGTATGCACAGCGGACGGCTGCGGAATGTCTTTAACCAGCTGCGTGAGCGTAGTCACCACGTCGCCGCTGCCGGTAAACACCCATGCCCGTGCGCTTTTGCCCTGCAGATCGCCCAGCCCGGCGGCAATGTCTGCCAGCATGGCATCACGTTTCTGGCCAAACGCAGCCAGCTGCGCTTTCAGGCCGTCAAGCCCTGCCGCCGCGCCTGCTTCGCTCTGTGCCTGTTTCACAGCAGCGGCTGCAAACGCGGCGCGGCTGGATGGCACGGACAGCGGCACTAACGGCGGCAGCGCAGCGCTCATGCCTGCAGGCAGCTGCATCTTTTCCGTGGCCAGCGTGGCGGCTGACTGCGCCAGCCGCTTTACCTGCACAAACGCCGGTGCCGGAAAAACCTCAGTAAGCTGGTTCAGTGAGGACATAAAACTGTCATGCGTCTGGCTGGCTACCATCAGAATCACCACATCAGACTTTCCGCCGGTGCCTGCCAGCTTCTGCGCCAGATAGGCAGTGGCGTTAACCGGACTCAGATACGCGCCGTTATCAGTTTGCTGTCCCAGCCCGTAAATCCACGGATGCACCGGGACCATGCTGCAGTTCAGCGCGGTCACTGCATCCGTCAGCGCCAGCCGCGCCTCACGCCACATCATTCAGCTCCGGCCAGACAATGTTATCCGGGTCTGAAACATCAAGCTCAATCAGATCAAGGCGGTAATTTTTCAGCGCCGTCAGACGGGCAGACTGCTCAGCGGTTGCCCTGCTCAGCTCAACCGCATCCAGTAGCGGGGACATTTCCGCAACCGCGTCCGAAATCAGCGACAGGCGTTTTTTATCTGCCAGCTCAGCCCGTTCCGCCTGGGTGTATGTGCGCGGCACGATTGCGGAACCATCAAACATCCATGAACCATCAATCGAGATGCTTTCGGGAACCGCTTCTTTTTCAACTTCTGCAACGGAATATCCGCCTGGGTAAAGGCGTGATGCGTCAAACCCGAAAGAACGGATCACGCCCTCGCTGTCGTAGCAGACTTTCAGCGTGTCATCACTGAAGCGCATGCGGTGAAAATACCAGTCCTCACCCTTTTCACTCTGAAAATAAAGCGCGGGGATCATTAAATCCGCATATTCCGGAATGTACTGCGTGAAATTTTTAAGAATTAACATCATGCCGTATGCCCTACGTTTACCCATCCCATTGACGGGATATATTTCTGAATGGGACGGTAAAACACCGTATCCCCGCCGGGGTTATCGCCTTCATAATTCCAGCCGGTCATCACGCAACCACCGGGAACGCGCTGCTGGCCATTTTTAACAATAAGAAATGCGCCTTCACCACCCAGTGCAACATCTGCAACCCTGTTAACCTGCGCATCCTGCGCTTTATTCCACGCATCGTTTGCTGTGCCTCTTACACCGTTAAGGGCGTTATTTACCTCACCGATTTTGCCGACAATCCAGTTATTCAGATATCCGCCCCATACACCGCCGTAAATGTTGCCATCGACTGCAATAAATGCGCCTCCTGCATGTAGCTGACCAGGTGCTCTGAAACTGCCGTCATTGCGGAATGCAAATGAAGTAACGCCCCCGTAGCCATCTACCAGAATTTCAGCAAACGCATAATTGCTGACAACCTCAACCATACGGAAACAGGCCGAAGCGCCATCTTTGAAATCCATGTCACCGCCACGGTTTTTAATGCAGGAGCGAAACATGGGCGCATAAATAGCCTGCCCGGCGCTACCATTTCTAGTAGCAGAAATTACAGTAACACTGGCTTCCTCATTCAGTACGCCACCCCACATCGGATAAGCATTGGTCTGTGCGGGCGTAGGCGGATTATGAGTAGTGAACATCTCACCAATGTAGGAGGCATCAACCGTTAAATGTGGTTTCGCGTCAGTACCCCAGTCAATAAACATCTGGTGACTACCGGATGAACGCTGACCGCCATTGGCCTGCACAGCCATCCAGTTACCCACCTTGTCGAGTTTCAGCACTTCTCTGGCTTTATTGATATCAGTAAGGTCTGACAGGTTTGCTGACGACTTCAGGCGCGAACTGGCATTATCGTTTGCCGCTTTTACGGCTTTAGGCGTTGCCGCTGCCGTTTCGCTGGCGCTGTCTGTCGCACTGCTCAGCTGAACGAAGCCTTTTTCTTTCAGAGTCGCATCCGGATGATTGCGTGATTGTTCATGCTTTTTCAGCGCATCACTGGCCTGCTGATTATCCAGCGATCCTTTTGAACGCAGGTCCGTAATGTTCCCGGCAGCGTCAATACTCGCCAGCGCTGACACGTAATGCTTCACACCGTCCTGCTCATAGTCAGTAAGATCAGCCGCCACTGTGATTTTGCTCTGCACACTCCAGACGCTGGCCAGCGTCCCGGTAAAGCACACGTCCAGCCAGACTTTTACCGGCTTCACACCGACCTTAATATTCTGGTCAGTGTCCAGCTGCGCACGCAGGCCGCCCACGTATCCCGCGCCACGGGTGACGTAATACTGCGTGCCGCTTTTACCAACAAGCCAGCCATCACCAAAAAACGCAGCTGGGCCATAGATATCGGTATTTTCCAGCCGCTGGCGCTCATCCATTGCGTCCATGCGCGCGGTGAAATCAATCTGCCACGTTTCTGCTGGCGTACTGATACCGGTTTCCTGCTGTGCGCCGCTGTACTCCATCAGGAATGAACGTGTCAGAACGTTGCCCTGCTGGCCTTCGCGGGTTTTCAGCTTCTGCTGTGCCGGGGCATGTACGATCATAGCCAGCGTGCCGGTTGCGCTGTTAATCAGGCCAATCCAGTTAAACGTAAAATCGCCCGTGTCCGCGCCCAGAACCACCGAATGCACCACCGCATTCTGATTCACCACGCCTTTACGCGTGACCGCCTGCCGGTGAACGATCTGCGCCTCCGGCGGGATGCCCTCGCTGCGGTCTACCGGCTTAGCCGGATCGAGGCCCGGCACGTTCGCAAAAATAAACCCATCCAGTAAGACCGGCTCGCCGGTTTCCGCCTGGCGCGCTTTCCACTGCTCAAATGCTGTCGTGATAACTGTCTGTGACATGATTTTCCCTTAAATTCCTGCGCTGAACGTCGCGCTGGCCACGTCCGCCCCGGCGATGCGCGCCGGGTAAACTACATATTCACCCTGGTCCCAGCCTGCACGGATGGCGAACGGCTGCGAGGTGATCACCTCAAACTGATAACGGCGGCACGTCCTGCCGTACTGTTGGATTATCTGCAGCAGCAGCTGCGCGTTGTCCGCAACCTGGCTGTCTGAAACGCGCACCTGTATTACGTCCCAGTCAATGCCGGGCTGGCGCTCAACCAGCTCCACATAACCGATACCCAGCCGCTCAAAAATGCTGATAAAACCTGCCACGGACCCGGCATCGCGCGCGTTGATAAACGCAAACGCCACGCGCCTGCGGAACAGCGAAAGCGGCTCACCGTTGAAACGGGTAATATCCCGGTCATAGGCCAGCAGATTCAGCAGCGGTTCAGAACAGGTCAGCGGATCAAACTGGCTAACCGGCCACGTAATCCAGCCGTAAACCTGCGCCCAGAAACGGCGCGCGGCTTTCAGAAGCTTTTCCGGCTCCCCTTTGCGCATCCACGTGGGCAGACGCAACCCGGCCAGCTTTTTATCGAAATCAGTCATGTTCAATGCTCACTGTCAGGCTGTTAAGACGCGGCACGCTCAGATCGCTGACGATATCGTCCAGCGAAAAGGTGACCGAATCGACCGCCGGAAACGTCCTGTGCAGCTCACGCCCAAGATTCGAAAATGAAAAGCGTGCGTAAGGCCACGTCTTTTTAACGTCATAGTCAGCGTTTTCTCGGAATGCGCTGCGGATCAGGTTTCCGGCATTTTTAATCAGCAGCGCCTGATTTTCGGCTGTTACGTTGTCCAGATTCTTCAGATACATTTTCACGCTCAGATCGTGCCGGGTTTCCGGCATTGCGAAGCACTGCATATCATCACCGTGGCCGTGGTGGCCCTGCGTGTTGATGTAGTCATTCACCGCCTTAATAAACGGCTCTGACAGCACGCCGGAATCCAGCAGAAGATAAGCATTTGCCGTACCCGGTCCGCGCGGCGCATCGTGCAGGAAGAAAATCCGGTCAATGCTCAGCCCTACTACCCCGGCAATCATTGAGCGGTAAACCGCGTCAGTGTGGTAGTTACCCACCAGGTTAAACTGATTGCGGCAGCGTTCGCGCAGCTCGTCATCACTCTCTTCATCTGCGCCCGGCACGGTCAGCCAGTCTTCCTCACTCTCCGCCTGTGTAATGCCGGTGACGCCCACCGGCAGGATGCGGTAATAGCCCGGCGCAAGGTTCCACGCGGCCCCTACATCCGACGCGCGCACCGGGATCAACGCGCTGGCCACCCCTGCCGGAATGGTGAAATCAGCAACGGTCACCAGCTCGTAAACCACGCCATTGATGCGCTCAGTCTGAATACGCGTACCGGCCTGCACGGTCACATCAGCCCCCACGCTTTCCTTAGTGAACCGGATCACGCCCTCAGCCCGGCTGGCCGGTTTTGCTGTGACGTTGACCGCCCATGCCAGCAGGCGCAGCATCTGGCCGCCTGCCGTGGCCACAAATATATTCACCAGTACCGTGTTGATCATCACATCCGTCAGCCACAGCACCGGCGCGGTAATAATGGCCGTGACCAGCCGCCAGAACGGCGACATGCGCGACGTGTTAGTGATAAGCCCTTCCTGTGCGGCAATGTCCGTAAAGCGCGCTTTCAGCTCCGCTTCCGTCACCGGCATCCCGCTTGCTTTCACCACCTCCGTAAAATCAACCTGCGGTTTGTCAGTCATATATCCACCCCGTAAGACAGTGCGCCGAAGTCGTATGTGCTGGCCGTCACCCAAAGGCGAGATAGGCTTTCTTCTGTCAGCTCAATGGTGCCGGGAATAATCCGTTCATCGTCCTCAATCAGTAATTCAAGCCGCGTCAGGATATCTGCACGCATCGTCGGGCTGCGCTCCGCGATTAATTCCGTCAGCAGCCCGGATTCAAGAATTGCGTGCGCAATATCCTGCTGAATACTTTTGCGGTTATTACAGGTGACCGGCTCTTTACCGGTATTTAAAACAAAGTTTCCGCTTTCAATCAGAAGATCGATATACAGTAATTCACTCATCCCGCCAGCTCCTGCCACTCCATCAGCTGCTGCGGCGTCATGCCGCCACCTGTATTAATTTCTACTTTTTCGATGCGTTTGCTGTTATCCGTTACGCTCCGGCTGCTGCTGGAAATAGTTTTATTAATTCCGCCTGCTTCTACACCTTTTAACTGGCCGCCGGTTGTCAGGTTATTTTCGACGCGCGGCGGCGGTGCGGCAGTCTCACCAAATTCCGCAATATCCACGCCGGGAATTTTATTTATTTTGCTGATAATCCAATTCAGTGAACTCAGCGCGGTTTTTTTAATGTTGTCCCACAGGTTCGCGAAAAGTTTCATTATCCCGCTGGCCATATTCCCCAGCGTTTGCGTCACGGAAAAACCGGACAGCAGCGCAACGAAACCCTTCCAGCCCTCGCTGATAAACGCCCAGGCTTTACCAAATACACCGGCTACAGCAGCCACCGCTCCGGATACAACCTGAAAGGCTTCGGTGTTCATCACGGCGGCTTTAATCGCATCCCAGTGCGCAATCAGCAGATAACAGCCTGCGGCCAGCAATGCGACTGCACCAATGATCAGCATAATTGGCCAGCTCATGAAGTTAATGGCCACGCCAGTCATTACCGATGCCATGCGCACGGCCAGCAGTACGCCGCGTAGGGTACGCATGATTATGGCGTAAGCCTTCACCGCTGCCCCGGCCAGCCAGATCGCCCCGGTGTAAAGGCGCGTCACCAGCAGCAGCCCCATCACGATGCCGCGCAGCCCGGTCATGACAAACGTGGCCATGCCCATCACGATATTGGCCACCGCGCCTGCACCGGCAAAGCTCAGCACGGCCAGCGCCACATATCCGACCACGCGTGCGATGTTCGGAAACATCTGCATCCATCGCGCGAACGTCTGCCCCATGTCCGCCAGGCGGTTCAGCAGCGGATAAATCACCGGAATCAGCGTCAGGCCGATCACGCGCCGGATGGCTTCCAGAATCTGAATAAACCGGTCCCACGGCTTAACCATCTTCGCGGCCATTTCCTGCGTGCGCTTTAACCCGTCGTTGCCGCCCAGCTCGGTGATGTTTCGCTGCAGTGCTGTCACGTTGCCCCAAAGCTGTTTTACCACCGCAGAACTGTCACCAAACGCATCATCCAGCGCCTTCTGCGCCTCCACGTTACCGGTGATACTTGCGCCGTATTTAGCCTGCAGCTTGATCAGGATTTCCGGCATGGACAGCATCTTTCCGGATTCATTTTTGAAGCTCATGCCCAACTTTTTCGCGCCATCCTCAGCGCCGGTCAGAAATCCTTCATACGAACCGGACGCCTCTGTACCCAACGTACGCTGCAGCTCACCCATCACGGCAAGCTGCTCGTTAAGGCCGATGCCGTAGTTTGTGCCGACGCCGCGTGCGCCCTCCATCAAATCCTTTATTGCGCCCATTTCCACGCCGAAGCGCTGACGCATAAACGCCACTTTCCCCGAAAGCTGCTCCGCAAACTGCACGTTGCCCAGGCGCTCCGCATCCTCGCGGAAGTTGCCGAACATCTGCCCCATGAACTCTGCCGACTCCGCTGCCGTGCTGCCCAACGCAGCGGCGGTCAGATTGGCAATGCGGGTAACCTTCGGCAACTCGTCACCGGTCAGGCCGCTGATTGCGGCGTTAATGCTGGCCGTTGACTGCACAAACTCCACGGCGCTTTTGCCGTAGGTCATCGCAAAAAGGTTCGCGTCTTTCTCCACCTGCTGCAGTGCAGTGCTGTCGATGCCGCGCGCGGTCTGCTCCTGCAGGGCGTCATACATTTCAATGGCCGGACCCAGCGCGCCTTTGATGGCCTGACCCACGCCCCAAAGTGCAGCGCCACCAACGCCAACACGCTGAAAAGCCGTGCGTGACTTGTCTGCAAATTCCGTGACGCCTGCCTGTGCCTGACGAAGCGGCCGCGTTACCTTGTCGATCAGCGATAACGTGAATTCCAGCTGTTTCATTCGCTTCCCTTAAACGCCAGCGCGATGCCGTTTGCGATGGCAATGCGCTGATTTTCCCAGTGCCGGTTATCAAGCCACAGCGCGGCGGCAAGGTTAGCCAAAACGCATCAGGCTTACCCGTTCTGGACCGGTGAAGAGTGGAAAAAAGGCAGCAAAAAGCGCGCTGCAGTGGTCTTCCCCACGTTTAACGCCATGCGCGACGGCGGACGCCTCTGCCCCGATGGCCAGTGGCGCTACGTCATCACGATGGAAGACGCAATTGCCAACGGCTTTAACCTCGCCAGCATCGACAAGCTGCGTAACCGCTACAGCAAAGACACGTTCGATATGCTGTACATGTGCGTGTTCGTTGACAGTAAGGACGCGGTGTTCAGCTTTTCCGACCTGGAAAAATGCGGCACTGATATCACTTTCTGGCAGGACCACGACCCGAAAGCGCGCCGCCCGTTTGGCGATCGTCCGGTATGGGGAGGTTATGACCCGGCCCGTTCCGGCGACCTGTCCACATTCGTGATTATGGCCCCGCCGGTGCTGGCCGGTGAAAAGTTCCGCGTGCTGGCAATCATCAACTGGCGCGGCATGAACTTCCGCTATCAGGCCAGCGAGATTAAAAAACTCTTTGGCCGGTACAACTTCACCTATCTGGGCGTAGATGTAACAGGCATCGGCCAGGGCGTTTACGACAACATTCACCCCTTTGCCATGCGCGTGCTGAAACCTATCCGCTACGACCTGAGCACGAAGAATCGCCTGGTGCTTAAGGCGGCGGACGTCATTGAAAGCGGCCGCATTGAATGGGATGCGGACCTGAAAGAGGTGGCCGCGTCGTTTATGTCCATCCGCCGCGCCGTTACGAAATCAGGCAGCGCGGTGACCTTCGTCGCTGATCGCACGGCAGAAACCGGCCACGCAGAGGCAGCCTGGGCAATTATGCACGGTCTGGACAATGAGCCGCTCAACTACGAGCACAAACCTAAATCCAAATGGAAGTTTCAGAAGGCAGCATGAAAAAACGATATAAGCAACGCGCCAGCGGCGCACAGCAGGCGGCAGGTAAGCGTAAAATGTCCGTGCTGCGCTTCGGCAAGCCTGAACCAGTCCTGACCACCGGCACCGATTATCGCGATGTGTGGTATGACAACGATTTTGATCACTACAGCCTGCCAATTGACCGCCTTGCACTGGCGCAGCTGGTTAATCTCAACGGCCAGCACGGCGGCATCCTGCACGCACGCAAAAATATGGTGCTGTCCGATTATCTGGGTGGCGGTCTGGCGTTTGACAGCCTTGAAGCTGGCGCGATGGATTTGCTGACGTTCGGTGATCTGGCGCTCGTCAAAATCCGCAACGGCTGGGGTGAAGTGGTTGCCCTGGAACCAATGCCCGGCCTCTACATGCGCCGCCGCAAAGACGGTGAGTTTGTGGTGCTGCAGAAAGGTGAACCGCTGGTATACGCCGAAGAGGATGTGATTTTTATCCGGATGTATGACCCTCAGCAGCAGATTTACGGCCTGCCGGATTATATCGGCGGCATTCACTCCGCGCTGCTCAACAGCGAAGCGGTGATTTTCCGCCGCCGGTATTATCACAACGGCGCGCACACAGGCGGCATTCTCTACACCACAGACCCGAACATGACGGATGAAGTTGAAGAAGAGATTGAGCAGCAGTTGGCCAACAGTAAAGGGATCGGAAACTTCAGCACTATTCTGGTGAATATCCCCGGCGGTGATAAGGAAGGCGTGCAGTTTATCCAGATGGGGGACATTGGCGCGAAAGATGAATTTGCCAACGTGAAGAACATCAGCGCGCAGGACGTGCTGAACGCACATCGCTTTCCGGCTGGTCTTGCGGGAATTATTCCACAAAACACTTCCGGCCTGGGTGACCCGGAAAAGGTGGAAGCCACTTATAAGAAAAACGAGGTGGCACCACTTCAGCGCCGCCTCATGATGGCGGTGAACGGTGATCCGGAAGTGCCGGAACACCTTCACCTGAAATTTTCCCAACAATCAAAGAACAAGGATGCGGCATGAGGCATAATCGGATAAAATCCAGGCAAACTTATAACGCCGGAGCCGCAAATATGCGCGTGTTAAAAATTGAGTGCCCAGAGTGCAAATCAAAGGCGGTCATCCGTAAAACAAATCGCAAACATCGCGATATTGCTGATATTTATTGCTCATGCGCAGACGTTGAATGTGGACACACTTTTGTTATGAATTTGACGTTTTCCCACACAATCAGCCCTAGCGCCAAAAAAGGCGACTTACTGATTCAGCAGGTGATTAGCAGTATGTCAGCAGAACAAAAACAGCTGACATTAAAACTTCTGCAGGCATCCTAATAAGAACGCCCCTCATTAACTGGGGCGCTTTTCCTCGCTTCGCTTTTCAGGTCCGCTAAAAGGTCTTCCGTCAGTTCACCCAGCCATTCATCAAGTAATGCACGGCGTTTATCTTCCACAAGTGAATGGGTCATCATTTTCACTATAAAATCAATCCGTTCCACCTTAACTATCTGAGTTAACGACCCCGACATTTCAACCTCCCTTACATTAAATACTGTATAACCATACAGTATAATATTCGTTACGAAATATGAATCTTTTTTTGGGATTTATCCACTATAAACATGTGTTAACACATTGAATTAGCCCGACGACCAGCCCGGCCAGCACTCGTTTTCATTAGTATCAGCAACGTCTATTAGCCGCTCCGCTTGATACTTCACAAGACCATGCCCCCTGAAAGAGATCGCCGCCCCGCTTAATAGCCGGTCAATTTCTTCATCACTGCCCTCAAACCCCCTCGCTTTCAGCTCCACTTCTAACCTGCGGAGCTTCGGCCCCGTACAGTTATTGACAGAACTCCAAGGGGCGGCGTTGCCGCCAGAAAAGCCAGCCTCCGCTGACGCTTCGGCCAGTTTGGCGACCTTTTCCCACTTAATCAGACGTGTTGGCACTTCTGAACCGGCAGCACGCGGACAGTAAACCCCCTGCACTCGCTGAACATCTTCACCGTACTCGTTGCCGCATTCGGTAATTTCATAAGCCAGACGCACAACCAGATCGCACCGGGCGACGAGCGGACCGCCCTGCGCCTGTGTGTAAGCTGCCCAGTCAACAGCCACGCTTGCAGATGCCAGAACCGCATCCATTTCCGGATGCTCAATGTGCTGGTCACCGAGCCTGCGCAATTCACGCCATACCGTTACCGGCGCACCGCCAATCTGCTGAAACTGACGGATGCGCCAGCGTGATGCCCAGGCTGAAACGGCTTTTGCCATTTCACGCGCATTCCCGCCCGTTTCACCGTCGCTTTCTTCATCAAGCGCATAGCCGTCGATGTTTTTAGAAATATATTTTGCGATGTAGCCCGTTGCGCTGCCTTTGGTGGGATCAATTGGCTCAACATGAAAACGTGCTTTTAACGCCTTCTCTGTGTTCAGTTCTTCACTGTCAGCAATCCGCGCGTGGTAACACATAATGTCCCGCACTTCGTCAACGTGTTCCGGACGCATGAAAAGCAGCATGTGCCAGTGTGGCGTTCCATCGTGATGCGGTTCCACAACGCGGAAGCCGAAAACGTGGATACCGGCACGCGACAGCGCAGCCCGGATTTTTGCCCAGACAGAACAGAGATATTTTTGAGTGTCGCGCGGGTTTGCACCGTTCCACTGTGAAACGAATCCACCTTTGCTGTGTACGGCGTGAAAACGTGACGGCGCAGTGATCGTGTAAAAATCACCGGCATAGCCTTCATGATTGGCGATATCTTCAAACCCGCGCATACGCGCCATTAACTCACATCGGCGAATAGCCGGATTAGCATTGCTGCGGTTGACCATATCGGCCAGCGCAATGCGATCACCATCCTCATTAACCAGATCAAACTTTTTGAAAAACTCGCGGTTACGCTTTTTCTGTTCTGCCCACTCTCCAAGTGTTCCGCGTGAAACGTAGGGACTCGCAGCCTTCTGGACCTGCCCCACGGCAATAGCCATATGCTCGCGGTGCAGATCACGACGACGCTGCAGACGCACCCGCCACCATTCAGGTGACATCATGCGCAGAATCGCACTTTCAGCGTTGCGACGTTTAATCCTGCCGGTCTTTTTAACTGACAGCCAGAAAGGCGGTGTAGTACCGCATTTCAGTGCTTCCTGCGCCAGAAATACATAACCCTGAGCCGTGCGCTGCTTCAGCTCATCTTCATCAGGTTTATCGTCTGGCGCGGTCATTTCTGCCCAGGAGTGGAAAGCCTCGCCTAAGTGACTGGCAATGTTATAAGCAAGATCACGCACACGGTCCCGGTCATAGCCCGGCAGATCATCAAGATTATCTTTGAAAGGTGAAGGCATACCGGTTGAGTAATCACGCTGCCATGCTGCGTTAACAAGTTTCAGACGTGGCAATACGCTCTTACCGATAGTGTTGCGTAAGAACGTATTGGCACGGCGGCGACCGCCTTTAGGTGACTTAAGAAGTGTTTCATATCGCTGGCCAAAATATCCGGACAGGTAATCCGGAATATTGTGCAGGTACTGGCTGCGCCAATCATGATCGGTTGAATCACAGTGCCAGAGTTTAAGCTCTGTATGAGTGATGCCCTGCGGTGCTCCAGGCGAAAAGAACTCACGCCGCATTTTATTTACGGCGTGATACTGACCATTGAGGCTTACAGATTCAGCCAGATTCACGCTGGTCCCCGTACGGCAATGATTAATGATGGCCTCACTGCCATAACGCACCGCCTTTGCCGTCAATGGCTTCTGCTTCCTGTCGGATCAGTTCAATAATCTCAACAGCAGATAGCCCCGTATTGGCTGCGTGCGTAGCCAGGCGATCAAGGCGGCCTGACAGCTTTGTTGCCACATCCTTGCCACCTTCCACACGCGCCTGACTGCACAGTTCCTGAACCAGTTCAGTGCTGCCGGCCGCTTCTTTTTTTAAATCCTGACGGGTCATTCTCATGGTGTTTTATCCAATTAAGAGCGCACGAATCCCCGGCTATCCGATGGAAAGCCGAAAATCGTGCGACAGATTATTAGTGTTTAAACAGCGAACTGAGGATCGAGGAACGGAAAGGCTTTACCTGCATCTGCGACTGGTTAGGCGATGACAGCAAATGTAATTCGTAAGATACGCTCCACCATGACCGGATAAGCGCTACTACGGGCGATGCCCCAAGAAAGCCAGCGGCGAAGTAAATTGCGCGGATTGCGCTCAGCGCTTCAGTCAGCTGCGTGTGGGTTTCTGCCTCACGGACCGCACGGCACCAGAAAGCTGAACTCACTAGCAGCCACTGAATTTTGTCGTCCAGATGGATCGTGTCGTTAAATACAAATTGTTTAAGCGCGACTGTACCGCCTTCGGTGTCACATTTACTCAGGAAGAACTCTGCATAATCCGGGTTAACTCCCCAGTCGCGGAAATCTTCAAGTAGCCCTTTTTTTGCAACGGTGATGATATTCATAACATTTCCTCAGTGGGCGCGATTATCAGCGGATTTGCGCAGCTGCTGCCGCGCCTTTATCAATTCATGTACTGGTGTCCCCGGTACTGTAGGGACTGATCGCGCTGCGTGTAGCGCGCTCGGTGATGGTTTCTTTTCCTGTTGAAACGCCAGCGGCCCCAGCCCCTTGAACATTTCAACCATGCACTTCAGACGCTGCAGGCCACGCTTAATCTGATGTAATTCGTGGTCAGTGAACTGGCTCCACGAATAACGGCAGTGACGCGCCTTTAAACCTGCGGCGTGTAGAATAATTCCGCGCTGATTTTCGCTAAGCCGTTCCCAAGTGCTGTATGCCTGTGTGCTGTGACCAGAAACCATCTGGCGAAGCACGCCCAGCCATTTTTCATCATTTGCATTCATGCTTTGCCTCATGATTTTTGCGGGTAAAAGCAGGATTCCAGCGCAGGCCGTTGGGCAGTTGTATGGTTCCGTGGCCATACGCAGGTAATTGTTTTGATGGCGACTGGCGCTTTAGCAGGTTCACGAACACGAACATATTCACCTCACATAACGATGCCAGGCATTGAGGCGCTTACCACATCAACGGCAGCAGCCAATACCGGCACGGTTTGAAAACGACTTTCAACGGAATAGACGAGTAAAGACAGGCTGCGGATTGCATCACTGGCTCTGTTAAGAATCTGATTGCGGCGTGCAACGGTCATCTTTTCCGTTGAAACCGCTTCCCCAGCGATTACCCCGACGCTGGCCACAGCAGTTAATGCACAAAACTGCATGTTTTCAGGTCTGGCGTTGTTGACCGGCACAGAAGGCTGACAATTAATCTGACGTAGGAAACCGTCCAGAATCGTTGGGTCTTCGGTGAGGTCAATGATCGCCAGCAGTTCGGGTAAGGTAAGTTGATGCGACTGGTCCGGGTTCAGCTTGTTACGCAGTGTGGCCGGTTGCATTCCAACTTTTTTAGCCAGTTCTGTGACGTTGTGTGCCAGTGAAAACTGGCGGCAGGCATCATCAAGATAGTTTCGTACTGAAACTTTATAATCGTACATGATTCGCACCTTACGAATTGATAGCCTGGAATTACGCGTTAAACGAAACGTTGCATTCGCTTAATGCCATGACGGTCAGAGCAGCCATGTTCACTTCAACCAAGCCTTTTTTTTGGGCACCTTTTGGCTTGATAGGCAGCTTTCCGTAAGAAATCAGGTTTTCAGCAGTGCTTTTGGACATGCCGGTACGGCGGCAATATTCGTCTAAAGGGATGTAAGGATCAGGGATCACGATTGTAATGTTAGGACGCATAATGCAAACTCCATTCGTTTAATGGATACGCCAATATCCATCAGTATCAGCCAATATAGCTTAAAACTACATAACGGAGACAGGCTATCTCGTAAAAAACTACATGTCAACAATCATGTAGTTTTACGCGATAGGGGTGCTTATGCAAAAACTACAATTTGATATGGGTGGCGACAGTGCTCCAGTTCTAGACCGAGTCATTGAGGCTTATGGTTTTAGTACAAAAATCATGCTGGCTGATCACTTGGGTATTGCTTCAAGCAGCCTGGCTGGACGGTATAAACGTGGTGGCTTTCCTGCAGATATTGTTGTTCGTTGCATGGCAGAAACAGGTGCCAACCTGGAATGGTTAGCTACAGGTTGTGGGCCTAAGTTTGATGATGAAGCTTTGGATATTCTTAAGTTATCCCGTCATAAAATTGTTGATGGCCAATTGTATGAAGCAGGATTTTATCTCTTGGATAAAGCTTCGTTTCTACCGGGCAGACAAGTACCTCAAGAAGCTATATGCGTTGTTGATGGGACAACTCAATACATAGTTGATCAACAGTTTTCAGAAATTTATGACGATGAATGGTTGGTGGAGATAGAAGGAAAAGTCAGCGTCAGGACAATAACTCGAATCCCAATTAAAAAGGTTAGAGTTAGTGGTGTGGGCATGGCGTTTGATTGTTCTATTGAAGATATAAGCGTACTGGGGCGCGTTGTACTTACAATAAAATAACAGGGAATATTAAATGTTAAACTACAAAACAGCATCTAAAGAAGATTTGAAAAAAGAAATGAAAAGGCTTGCGTCTGTAGTTTCCGATGCACCTTTTGGAACTAAAAAGGAATTCTATCATCTGCCTGAAATACTTGGAGCAGATGAAAATCCTTTAGCCATTGCCAGTGGAATGATGGACAACAACACTTGGTTAATTACTTTAACCAATAAACGTGTGATTTTTTTAGATAAAGGAATGCTTTACGGGGTTAAACAAGTAGATATCAACTTGAGTAACATCGTAGGTGTTGGTGGTAAAACTGGCCTGCTGCTTGGTGAAATCATGATTTCAACTAGTGGTCAGAATTATATCATCAAAAATGTTATGAAGGGTTCAGTTATCCCTTTCACTAATCTAGTAAACGAAACCCGCAATAATCAGAACCAGTCACCAAAGCCAGAACAGCAACAAGCTAAAACACAATTATCGTTTGATGAACAAATGGCTAAGATCGAACGCCTAGCTGAAATGAAAGAAAATGGAATCCTCACTGATGAGGAATTTCAAGTCCAAAAACAACGTGTCCTGAATGGTTAATTATGCCAGTTCGAAAGCAAACCGATGGGCAGTGGATAGCCGATTTTTATACTGTTGATCGCAGTAATGGCAAAGAAGGCAGGCGTGTCCGCAAAAAGTTCTCAACTAAAGGGGAAGCGCTTGCCTTCGAAAATTATACCCTACAAAAAATTGACGATAGCCCCTGGCTTGGGGAAACCAAAGAACGACGTAAGTTATCGGACTTAGTGCATCTTTGGTATGAACGACACGGCATAACCTTGCAAGATGGCGATAAGCGCAAAAGCTCAATGTTATGGGCAGCTGAATGCATGGGGCATCCGTTAGCAACCGAGTTTAACGCGCAGTTGTTCACTACTTACCGAGCTAAGAGATTAGACGGCCAATTTGCCCGTACTAAGCGTATAAGCAAGGTTTCACCTCGAACAATGAACCTTGAGCATGCCTACTTTTTAGCGGTTTTTAATGAACTGAAAAGACTTGGTGAATGGAAAGCGCCGAATCCTTTAGAAAATGTTCGCCAGTTCAGAACAGAAGAAAGTGAGATGGCCTATCTAACTGGAGAGCAGATTGATAGGCTCTTAGAGGAAAGCCGCCATAGCTCTGCTAACGATTTGGAAATGATTGTCAGGATCTGCCTGTCTACTGGTGCTCGCTGGGGTGAGGCTGAGAAATTGAAGCGCAGCCAAATCGGTGCTGGGAAGGTCACATTCATTAAAACAAAAGGTAAGCGCAATCGCTCCATTCCTCTTGACCCGAACATCATAGCAGAATTACCAAAAAAGAACGGTCCACTTTTTAGTTCATGTTATTACGCATTTAGATCTGCGTTGGAAAGAGCTGGGATAGAATTACCAGCCGGGCAGTTGACTCACGTATTGAGGCATACTTTTGCATCTTACTTTATGATGAACGGAGGAAACATCCTTGTTTTGCAGAGAATACTTGGGCACACAGACATTAAAATGACAATGCGCTATGCTCATTTTGCCCCTAATCACTTAGAAGAAGCCCTGTTGCTTAATCCTTTGGTGCTAAGAAAATGAATATAGAATTAAAAATAACTTTATGGGCTCTTGCTTGTGCATATGCAATTTTAAACTCATTTATTTACTCTTGGTCTTTCTGGTCCGCTTTCGACATTAATATACTTCAGTTTGCATCATTTTCTGATATATTTCCATCAATCATATACACAATAACAATCCCATGCATCCTAGCAATTATTTCTCTTACAGCAGCAGAATTCTGGGAAAGGATACAAAGAAAAACCTATTCTATTCTCGAAAAAAGAATACCAGTTTACGCCTCACATTATGGATTCATTAATAAGATAAGGGAGTTTTTCTCTAGCCCAATTATGGCTGTAATTAGTTTAATATTTATCGTGATTTTATATATTCACAATAAAAAGCCAGCCACCCCCCAAGAGTTTGCTTCGAGTGATTTTGGTCAAGTTATAATACCTATTTCCTTATCCTTCCTTGTCTTTTTTATAATACTGAATAAAACTAGCTTTCTAAAAGGTTTAATTATACCAAGGCAGCTTTGCATAATCATAATTTGCCTTCTTCCTAGCGTAAGCTTTATATGGGGGCATGCTAATTCAAGTGATATAAAAAATGGAAAACATACCTTTTTGGTTGAATCAGAAGGTAAATGTAAATCACCTTCGGATGTAAAATATCGATACATTTCATCTATTTCAGATAAAGTTTTTGCAATGTCATTGTCTGATAGCTCAGTCTGTATTTTTAAATATGAATCTTTAAAGCTTACCCCGGAAAACAGGATTGCTCACATGAATGCTTTACCAATCAACATCATTTAAGTGTCGCAAAAATGTCGCATGAACTTAAACATATAGGCTCTTATTGGTGGATATTGGCTTTTTAACTCTATGATTTTTATGTACATTATTGTTTTTACGTTGATTGCTATGGTTCTCATAATCGCTTGGTCGCTGGTTCAAGCCCAGCAGGGGCCACCAAATTTCTAAGCTGTGTTAGCAGAAACATGATTATCACGTTTTTCCTCACCCGAACTACTCAATCTATTTAATATGTCCTATGCGCGTCTATGTCTGGCTCCGGTTAAACGCCACACCAATAACCAGGCGAACTGACCCCTGCATCCCACCCACAATTCCCTCCCCCCGCCCTATTCCCGCGCGCAAACCCCATGCTATCTTGTGGTTTTGATTTTTTCAGTGGGCAAAACAGATGACAAAGTTGCGGGTAGGGATCGTGTTTGGCGGGAAGTCGGCCGAGCATGAGGTGTCGTTGCAGTCGGCCAA
>Ga0302348_1000389_pt1 | contig 22971 bp, 29 predicted proteins | sample PhySR1_FD_202177 | JGI IMG/M metagenome (GOLD analysis project Ga0302348, IMG submission 202177) | Leaf surface microbial communities from sunflower plants in UC Gill Tract Community Farm, Albany, California, United States - DLSL S.R1... | ecosystem: Host-associated > Plants > Phyllosphere >...
TGTTTACTGAAATAGCCATTGCACGTCATCAATCAGGAACGTTAGCCGTACCGCACCACCGGCTGGTGGACACGTACCACTCACTCAACCGTAAATATCTGGAGCTGCAGGAAGAGTTCAAATCTCTGCGCAGATATTTCGGTGTCACAATAGCGGTTCCCTATACAGACGTATGGACACATAAGCCGGTTCAGTTTTACCCCGGCAAACACCCATGCGAAAAACCTGCCGACATGCTGGAACAGATTATCAATGCCAGCAGCAGGCCGGGTGATGTAGTTGCTGACTTCTTCATGGGGTCAGGTTCAACGATAAAGGCAGCCATAAAGCTTGGTCGCTCTGCAATTGGTGTAGAGCTGGAAGAGGAACGTTTCCGGCAGACGGTTAGCGAATTGAATAAGCTAATCGAGTAAATCAGAATTTATTAATCATTAAGAGGGACCGCTAATGGCTGAGCCATTAAGCACCGGCGCTACGGCAACCGTAGCTGGCTGGGGCATTGTCACGTCTGCGCTGGTGGGGTTTATCACCTCTGTAGATTATTCAATCGCGTTTGGAGCGTTTGCCGGGTCGATGTGTTTTATCGTCACCGCCAGTGATCTGACGAGGCGACAGATATTCGGTTATTTCCTGTTCGGCTATGCGGCTGGCGTATTCGGTGCTGGTTTTGTCGCTGACAAAATTGAGGACTATCTGGATTACCGCGAAAAACCACTAGATGCCCTGGCAGCTGTAATCATTTCAGCGGCAGCGGTGCAGGGTTATTTCTGGCTGAAAAACGGCGGCGTTTCAAAACTGCCATTCGTTAAAAAATGGCTGGGGGATAAATCATGAGTATCCACTGTGATCCGCAAACATTATTAGTGGTCGCATTCAGTGCGGCTATTGCTCTGCGTGTGATGCTTTTCAGCAAAAAGGGTAGAACGCATAAACCTCTGTATTCCTGGATTGCTGCAGGCTTGATTCTGGCCTACGGCAATTTTGTATTGCTGTGGTTGTTTGGTTATTACCAGTCAACCGGATGGTCGATAGTGATTGCGCACGGGTTGGCGTGCATCGCTGTATTTGCAGCACGCGGGAATGTGGCGCGTATCCTTTCAAATCCATCACGGAGTAAAACCGGTGAGTAAAATTATTGAAATCCTCAATTTTGAGGAAGGTTACCGCGAGGCTCCCTATTGGGACACCCGCAATTTTCCAACAGTTGCTGGTGGCATCAGGATTGGCCCTCAGAACGCACCGCTGAATCAATATCAGTTTACCGTCCCGCGCCGTGCTGGTGACGTCTGGAAACAATGCCTGGTAGATGCGAAAACCGCCTCTATGAAACGACAGCCCGCAATTGTTGCCGCGCTGGCGCAGTGTAATGACGCACGTCGGGACATTCTCTGCAGCATGGCCTATCAGATGGGTGTGGCCGGTCTGGCCGGATTTACTAATACGCTGGGCATGATTGCACGTGGTGATTTTGCTGGTGCAGCTGGTGGAATGCTGAACAGCCTGTGGGCACGTCAGACACCTGACCGTGCACGCCGCCATGCTGAGGTTATGCGCAGCGGTACCTATGACGCCTACAAAGGTTTGATTTGATGCAAACACTATTAACTGTGTTGGCCGTCATTGCCGGTCTGGTAGTGGCTGCATTCGGTCTGGGTTGTAGCAGAGGCAAAAAAGCAGCTGAAACCACTGCAGCAGCTGAGCGAGCGTCTGTTAAGGCTGAGGAATCAGAAAAACACATTGAGGTGCTGAAAAATGTTGTCGAGGTTCAGCAGGATATTAACAGCCTGCCTGATGCTGCTGTCTCTGAGCGGTTGCGGGAGCGGTGGCGGCGCGAGGGTGATTGATACTGGCTGTGAGTGGGTACGCCCCATTTATGTCAGTGACCAAGATATCGACGTCATGAGCGGCCCGACACAGCGGGCGATTCTAGGACATAATGAAACGTGGGAACTGAACTGCACTAATCCCAGTGGCCCAACATAGCGGCCTAGTCGCTAGCGCAGTAAACAATTGCGTATCCGTGTAACAAATTGCTTCCTCCAAATTAATCCTAGAGCTAATCTATAGTTTCATTAATGTATTAGGAGGTCGTCAGTGAAAATTATCGATATTGATAGGGATTTAAGTAGCTTAGAAGAAGGACGTGGCTTTCGCTATCTTGTATTAGATATGGTGCCCAATGTTCAATGGACAAACCACTTTTTGGATAACCATAAGACATCAATGGATCTGGTCAAACGCCCGGTATCTATAAGAGGTAATAATATCCTTGTTGAATGTTGCATGGATGAAATCCAGCATCAAATCGACACTCTGAACGCACTGTGTAAGACAACCGATGACCAAATACAGTCCGCTCTTGAGGAGTCTTATAGAGCAGAGCAAGAGAGAGTGAGACAACATGAAGAAAAAAGAAAGTCTGCTAATAAAGAATTTGGGAAACTAAAATTTTAATCATTCCCTTCTCGCAGATTTTTACCAGTAAGGGCCTTTCATCCAAGCAAATAACCACATTGATGTCAGATTTCATCAATATTTTTTTGCCTGATATTTTTATGGCTCCGCCAAAATGAGGCTATGAAGATGGAATGGATTAAAATTGAAGATCAAGAGCCACCACGTAATGTGATGATTATCATAGATACAGACAAAGGCATTGCTGTAGCCCAATATGACGGGTTCGGGAAGGTGACGAATTGCGTATTTGGGTTCGTCGGTACTGTCTATCACTCTCATTTTACCGTGACACGTTGGCAGCCCATGCCCAAGTAATAGACCAGCCGCCCCAGGGCGGCTTTTTTATTGGAGCAAACAATGATTGTAACACCCGATGCCACTGTCATTGGTGGCACCAGTATGTCAGGTTTATTCGTTCCCGGTTCGAACTTCATGGGGCAATCGGCAAAGCCATCAAAGCAGCCCTTAACAATCAATCTCCTCTCCGAAACACTTCACCCTCGGCTCAAATTTGATGGGTCAGCGCACTACTACTGGAATAAATCCGGCATTCTGAAAATGAGCGCTACTGATGAGTGGCCGCTGGAGTATAGGGGAGGAAATCCGATAGGGCGCCATGCGCCAGAACCAGCCGCTACTAATTTACAGTTGTACTGTCGTGGGCTGACCGCCTCTGAATATCTGGTGGTGAGTGCCGACATGGGATTACTTACCGATGCTACCGGAGCACCTGATGCTGGCCCTGTTGGACTAATCCCTATGGGTTGCGATTCCTATCTGATTTCGCAGGATATCGATAACGTTACTCACATTCCCAAAACCCGTTACCGGCTGTCAGCTGACTGGCAGCGTCTGGTGTTTGCCGTCAGCACGACAAAACGATCACGGATTCGTCTCCGGTACGGGCAAAGCTACAGCGGCTCTACTCCGGCCATATGGATGACGCAGGGTGCAGACTATTCGAATTGGCTGCTGGCCGGTGATTACGCAATGAGTTGGTTTGTCAGGGCGGGTGATGGGGTGACATTTCCGGCAGGGTTCGCCCAGATAGAAACCGGCAGCGTAGCCACTTCACCCATAGTCACTGAGTCCGGTACTGCTACACGGACTGCACAGACCGTGACAATCGATACCACTGGTTACAAGGCGGTGTTGATACATTATTCCGGTGCTTATTTCGAGTCTTTTCTGGCAACGGGGGACTCGACTACTCTGCTCGTCAGCAATCCAGCTGACTGGGGGGCCAGATATATACAGAGAATTGTTCTGAGCTGAATTTGGGAGGCATTTTGAAAACTGAATATTTAGAACTCAGTGAACACTGGGTGCTGATTAAATACGACCTGAAGGATTATGACGTCTTGGTCGAAACGGGGTCAGCCCTGTTCTGCTTGTCGGATACGGTACCCGATGATGAGACACAGGCAGGACATACGGTTAATGCCGGAAGATGGCTGAAATTCAGCGGGGAATTATTGGTCTGGGTGAAAACTCGCCTCGCAGGCTCAGCCATCTCTGTGTCGTCCTATGACCCCACCAGTGCCTGATAAATGATAGTAATTCTCATTTGAAAAGGTACTCCCAGCAGGAACGACTACCGAGGGGGCGGCGACACGCGGAAAACGGCTAGTTTTTTGCATTTCATCGACATCATCATCATCCCCTTAACCTTCTGATATTTCAGTCGTGAAATTTTTCACGATGTCGAAATGATTAAATTTTGTTCATCATCATGGATAAAGAATTTAAAAACCTCCGACTCAATATTAATCAGCTGGCTGCGCTTACAGATATGCATCGACAGACGGTCTCCAGCAAGTTGAGCGGGGTTCTGCCTGCACCCGGAAGCAACCCAAAATTAAAACTGTTTTCAGTGGTGGATATCCTTAAAGAACTCCTGAGCCGGACAACATCTGAAGAGCTGGTGAACGTCGACAAAATGCTGCCGCCTGATCGAAAAGCGTGGTTTCAGTCCGAACGCGAGCGCCTCAAGTTTCAGCAGGAGACCGGGGAATTGATCCCAGCATCAGAGGTAGTACGGGAATTTTCATCAATGGCTAAAGCGGTGGTTCAGGTGCTCGAAACTTTGCCAGACATTCTGGAGCGTGACTGCGCTATGACACCTGCAGCAGTAGTTCGTGTTCAAAAAGTTATAGATGACCTGCGCGATCAGATAGCCCTGAAAGTTGAAATGGCTGACGCACCGCCAGAGGAGGAATTGCCAGACGAGGAGTAACCATGCATCAGGCCACGGCGGCAGAGATCAGAAATAACACTGCCTCGATCATCCGTGCGCCACGCAGGTTGCCGGTAGCGGAGGCAGTGCATAGATACATGCGCGTCCCCGTGGGTGTAGGGAACTCAGTGGAATGGGACCCCGATTTAGCACCCTATATTATCGAGCCGATGAACTGTCTGGCATCGCGTGAGTATGATGCCGTGGTGTTTGTTGGCCCTGCTAGAACAGGCAAGACAATCGGCCTGATAGATGGATGGGTGGTCTATAACGTGGTCTGCGATCCGTCCGACATGCTGATCGTTCAGATGACGGAGGAGAAGGCGAGGGAGCACTCTAAGAAACGTTTGGCGCGTACGTTTCGTGTCAGCCCTGAAGTGGCTAAACGCCTCAGTCCGCTGCGCAATGATAACAACGTTCACGACAAAACATTTTTGGCTGGTAACTATCTAAAAATAGGCTGGCCATCCATCAACATCATGTCGTCATCCGATTTTAAATATGTTGCGCTGACCGACTATGACCGGTTTCCGGAGAACATAGACGGAGAAGGTGATGGATTTTCTCTGGCCTCAAAACGCACCACGACTTTCATGTCAGCGGGTATGACGCTGGTGGAGGGTTCACCAGGCAGAGAGATAACCAACACTAAATGGCGTCGTCAGTCACCTCATGAGGCACCGCCAACAACCGGCTCTCTTTCCCTCTATAACCGTGGAGACAGACGCCGCTGGTACTGGCAATGCCCGCACTGTGAAGAATATTTCCAGCCAGAGATGGAGGTGATGACTGGTTATCGGGACGACACCGACCCGGTTAAAGCGAGTGAGTCCGCTCATATCTGCTGCCCTCACTGCAACAACGTCATTACAGCTGACCTGAAACGCGAACTGAATAAATCCGGTGTCTGGCTGCGAGAGGGTGAAAAAATTGATGTAGCCGGGAATCGTTCAGGTGAACCACGCCGCTCTCGCATCGCTTCGTTCTGGATGGAGGGACCAGCTGCGGCTTATCAGACGTGGGCGCAGCTGGTTTACAAATTACTGACCGCTGAGCAGGAGTATGAGGCAACGCAGAGTGAAGAGGCGCTAAGGGCGGTTATTAACACCGACTGGGGGCGTCCGTATCTGCCGCGTGCATCTGTCGAACAGCGCCAGTCAGATGTCCTGATGAAACGTGCTGAGGATTTTGGCAAACGGCTGGTGCCGCCTAAAGTGCGATTCCTGCTGGCCGCAGTTGACGTGCAGGGCGGTAAAAAACGCCGGTTCGTGGTGCAGATCATCGGGTATGGCGAAAACGGGGAGCGCTGGCTGATAGACCGCTACAACATCCGCTATTCAATGCGACATGATGAAAACGGCGAGGCTTTGCCAATTCGGCCTGATGCCTATCCGGAGGACTGGCAACTGCTGGTCTCAGATGTGCTGGATAAAACTTATCGCCTGCAGAGCAATGAGGAGCAGCGGATGACGGTGATGGCAATGGCGGTGGACAGCGGCGGCGAGGAAGGTGTGACCGGCAATGCTTATAAATTCTGGCGGCAGTGTCGCCGGGACGGACTGGCCAGACGCGTTTATCTCATCAAAGGCGACAGCACAAAACGCCAGAAAACAATCACCAAAACATTTCCGGACAACAGCGGCAGGGCCGACAGGCGTGCTGAGGTTCGAGGGGAGATTCCTATCTATTTGCTTCAGACCGATACGCTCAAAGACCAGTTGAGTAATAACCTTTCACGCGAAACGCCCGGTGCAGGTTACATCCATTTCCCGGACTGGCTGGGCGAATGGTTTTACGACGAACTGACCTATGAGGAGCGCGGCGCTGATGGCAAATGGCGCAAACCCGGCAAAGGTAATAACGAGGCGTTTGACCTGTTCTGTTATGCGCAGGCCGTAGCCGTTCTGCGCGGGTATGAAAAAATCCGCGACTGGGAAAACCCACCAGCATGGGCGCGGGAACAGGATGCCAACCCCGGTATCGTGACGGGCGATCAGCCTCTGCAGAAAACTGAATCAAAACCTAAAGCCAAACAACAAAACGTTCCCAAACCAGCGCCACGAAATAGCCTCGCTTCAGATGGCTGGGCCGGGACGTCTGGCAATGGAGGATGGCTGTAGTGACGAGAAATGAGATTTATCAGATGCTCCTTACGGTGCGTCAGGCGTACGCCGATTCGCTGGATGGAAAATCGGTATCGTTTACCGGCGTAAACGGTCGGGCCATTACCAACCATGATCCGGTGGCATTACGCACCGAGCTGGATTACTGGGAAAGACGCTGGCGCGCTGCACGCGGTCGCGGCGGTTCTTACAAACTCGCCAGATTTAATTAAGGGCCAGTATGGGATTTATTGAAAAAACACTCGGCGTTATTTCGCCAGGGTGGGCCGCTGCACGTGCGCAAAACCGCCTCCGGCTGCAGGCTTATGAGGCCGCTCACCCGTCCCGATTGCATAAAAGTAAACGCGAATCCCGATCAGCTGACACCGCTGTGTTTGCAGCAGGAACCTCTCTGCGTGAGCAAGCGCGCTGGCTGGATGAAAACCACGATCTGGTCATCGGCCTGTTCGACAAAATGGAGGACCGAGTTATCGGGGCGCACGGCATCCATGTTGAACCACAGCCGCTCGATCTGGACGGCAATCTGCACGGTGATTTTGCCAGCCAGCTCTCAGCGTTATGGGCGGAGTGGTCATTGCGCCCGGAGGTGACTGGGATGTTTACCCGTCCCGAGGCAGAACGGCTGCTGCTGCGTTCTGCACTGCGTGACGGTGAGGTGTTCACTCAGCTGGTTCGTGGCAACGTAGCTGGTTTGCAGCACGCCACCTCGGTGCCATTCTCGCTGGAAATGCTGGAAGCCGACTTTGTTCCGCACAACCTGAACAGCACGACAGGCCAGCAAATCAGGCAGGGCATTATTGTAAACGCCTGGGGGCGACCCACTGGGTACAAGGTTTACAAAAATCATCCCGCCAGCTTCACCGGCTTCAACACTGATTTCAAAACTATTTCTGCAGACAACATGCTGCATCTGGCGCAGCGCAAACGCCTTCATCAGCTGCGCGGTATCAGCCTTATTCACGGCGTTATCACGCGTCTGTCAGACATCAAAGACTATGAAGAGTCCGAACGTGTTGCCGCGCGCATCGCTGCAGCGCTGGGGTTCTACATCCGGCGCGGTGATGCGCAGTCTCTGGATGACAGCGGTGAATATTCGGAGCCTGGTGGGGAGCGTTTCTACAACATCGCACCCGGCATGATTTATGACGAGTTAAAGCCGGGTGAAGACCTGGGCATGGTGGAATCAAACCGCCCCAACGTTCACCTCTACGAGTTCAGGAACGGGCAGATGCGTGCCGTTGCTGCCGGTACTCGCGGCAGCTATTCCAGCATTGCGCGTGACTACAACGGAACATACAGCTCACAGCGTCAGGAGCTGGTGGAAAGTTTTGAGGGGTATAACGTGCTGCAGCAGTGGTTTGTAGGGCAGCACAGTCGCCCCGTATACCGTGCATGGCTGGCAATGGCACTCCTGAGCGGTATCGAAATCCCTCCAGATGTAGACCGAAAATCTCTTTATAACGCGCTCTATCTTGGGCCGGTGATGCCGTGGATTGATCCGGTTAAAGAGGCGCAGGCGTGGAAAGCCAATGTGCGTGGCGGTGCCAGTACGGAGGCGGAGTGGGCGCGTGCGCGTGGCAAAAATCCGCAGGAGGTTAAGCGCCAGCGTCTGCGCGAGACCGAATACAACCGGGAACATGGGCTGGTGTTCGATTCCGACGCCGCCAACGATAAAGGAGTGGTGTTAGATGCAACATCAAGAGAGTCAGACGACTCAAAAACTGATTAAACCACAAGCCTCTCTGGCCGGTGTCGATGCGGCAATCGGTCAGTGCTGGTATGAGATTCGCGCACTGGCAGCAGGGCGGGTAGAAATTTATCTGTATGACGTGATCGGCGGCTGGGGCATCACAGCACAGCAGTTTGTGACCGACTGCAGAGAGGCTGGCGTATTCGAGGCCAGCGCGATTGACCTGCATATTCACAGCCCCGGTGGTGATGTGATGCAGGGATTTGCCATTTACAACACCCTGTCACGGCTTAAAGCCACGATGGATATCTGGGTAGACGGCGTGGCCGCCAGTATGGCGTCCATGATTGTCTGCCTGCCGGGTGCCACCGTACACATGCCAGAAAACGCCTGGATCATGATTCATAAACCGTGGGGCGGCATTGCTGGCGATTCCGATGAGATGCGCGATTACGCAGATTTCCTGGATCGTAATGAGGCGCTGATGCTCAACGCCTACATGAATAAAACCGGTCTGGGGCGCGAAGAGCTTGAGGCAATGCTGAAAGCCGAAACCTGGCTGAGTGGTGCAGAGGCCGTTGAAAAAGGTTTTGCCGATACCCTGAAACCTGAACTGCAGGCAGCAGCCTGTATGAATGAAAACAAACTGAAGGATTACACCAACATGCCTCAACAACTCCAATCACTGTTTACGCCACGCGCGGAAGGAAAACCAGCTGCTCAGACGCCAGCGCCGCAGGTTCCTGCCCCGCAGGCAGCAGTCACGCCGCCCGCGCCGGTTCAGGCAGGCAACATCGATATCAGCGCACTGGCTGTTCAGTTGCAGCAGCAGATGCAGACGGCGAACGCTGAGCGCGTTAATGCCGTTAGCGCAGTGTTTGAGTCATTTCCGGCATTTGCCTCTCTGCGCACCGAATGTATCAGTGATATGTCATGCTCAGCGGAAGTTGCACGCGGCAAACTGCTGACCGCGCTGGCGGCAGGCACAACCCCGCTTGCCGGACCGGGTGCCATTCATCTGCTTGCGGGTAATGGCAATCTGGTGGGCGACTCAGTTCGTGCTGCAATCATGTCCCGCGTGGGCTATGCGGAAGCAGAAAAAGATAATGCGTATGCAGGCTATACGCTGCGTGAGCTGGCACGTGCTTCTCTGGTTGATCGCGGGATCGGTATTGCCGGTCATCAGACTCCGATGGCAATGGTGGGTCTGGCATTCACCCACAGTAACAGTGATTTTGGCAATATCCTGATGGACGTGGCTAATAAAGCGGCGCTGATGGGCTGGAATGAGGCCGAAGAAATTTTTGATAAATGGACGCGGAAAGGGATTCTGACTGATTTCAAAACTGCGCACCGCGTTGGCCTTGAGACGTTCCCGACACTGAGCAAAGTGCGACCAGGCGCAGAATATAAATATGTCACGCTCAAAGATCGTGGCGAGCCGATTGCGCTGGCAACCTACGGTAACCTGTTCAGCATCGACCGTCAGGCCATTATCAATGATGATTTATCCATGCTGACCGGGATTCCGCAGGCGATGGGAAGCGCAGCCCGAGCAACAGTAGGCGATCTGGTCTGGGCCGTCCTGACCAGCAACCCGAAAATGTCAGACGGTAAGCCGCTGTTCCATGCCGACCACGGCAACCTGATTAAAGCCGGTCTGAGCATTGAAGGTCTGGACACGGCACGCAAGGCGATGAAGTTGCAGAAATCAGGTGAGCGTAACCTGAATATTCGCCCTGCGTTTATGCTGGCACCCGTCGCTATCGAGTCTCGCGCCAACCAGCTGATCAAATCTGCCAGCGTGCCGGGTGCTGATGTTAACAGTGGCATCAATAACCCGATTCAGAACTTCGTGGAGGTCATGTCGGAGGCGCGTCTGGATGACAGCAGCGCGACTGATTATTACCTGGCTGCAGCGCAGGGCCGCGACACTATCGAGGTCGCCTATCTGGACGGCATTGATACCCCGTATCTGGAGCAGCAGCAGGGGTTCACCATTGATGGTGCGGCGTTCAAGGTTCGCATTGATGCTGGTGTTGCCCCTCTGGATCATCGGGGCCTGGTTAAAGTCACCAACAAATAAGCCGCCTCCGGGCGGCTTTCTTATATCCGGGCGGCGCAGGCCGCCTTTTTCATTGGAGAGTAACGATGGCAACGAATTATCAGCAGGACGGCAGAACGATTGATTATCTGAACACCGGCGCTACTGAAATTGCCTCCGGCGAGGCAGTGGTTGTGGGGGCGCTGGTGGGTGTAGCACATGACGATATTCTGGCGGGTTTATGGGGTGTGCTTCATACGGCTGGGGTGTTTGTACTGCCAAAAGCGGCAGAGTCTGTCGGGACGGGCCAGAAACTCTATCTTGCAGACGGCAAGGTGACGGCGGAAGCAGGTGAAGATGCTACGCCTAATCCTCTTGCCGGTACTGCCTGGGCGGATGCTGAAGCCGGTGACGAGTCTGTTGCCGTGCGGCTGGGCTTCTGATGAACCGCTTCCGTTCGCGGCTGGCAAAGGCGGATGCCCGGATTAACCGGGCGTTTGCTGAGGAATCCCCGGCCACCCTGCTAATGGGAGGTGAGGCGCGCCCGGTGGTGGTGATATTTGAATCGCCCGATTCACCTGTGAGTGTGCCGGGCGGCGGTGAGTTGCAGGACTACTCGCCAGCATTCAGCGCCATGACGGCTGATATTGCCGATCTTTCCAAGGGTGACGGCGTGGTGGTGAATGGCGTCAATTATCGCGTCACTCATGTGGGAACCGATGAACAAGGCCGCACCCGCGTTTCGCTGGCGTTCGGTGAGCCGGGAAAACCCCAGCCTGAGATAAATAACTGGAGTAAATGAAATGGCACGTGAATCGCGGCTAAGGCGGGATTTACCCGTGGATATTGACGTTACAGCTATCTGGCGGATAGCGGAAAAAATCGGAGCCACACAAAAACAGTTTCGTGCCGCGTATTCACGGGCATTACAGCGAACAGGGGCAACGCTGAGAAAGCGGGCAATGGCCGATCTTAAAGATGGCCTGGCACCGCGCAGCATGAATATGGTGCGCCGTCGCCTCCTGTCGTTTCGTGTTCAGCCAGCCTCTAATTCCACGCTGGATAATTTCCGACTGTGGTTTGGCCTGAACGCGATAAAGGTGAAAGACCTGAAAGGGAAAATCTCTGGCCGCGTGCGGCCACATCATGATCGGCGCGATAAAAATACGGGCCGGTTTATTAAATCGCGGCGACGGGCTAACACAGTCGGATTCACTCCTAAAGGGAACCTGCTGTCAGCCCGCACATTTGAGAATGGGGAGGTGGCTCGGAGTCGCCGCGATAATCGACGCACGGTAGTGATTCGTGACCCGGAAACGCGCCGGACCCATGATGCTGAAATTGATATCTATGAACCAATGCTGAACTACATAGAGGACAACGCATTTGCGGAGGTGTTGGAGATTTTTATGCATCATTTTCAGAGCGATCTGCGTGGCCGTGTTAAAGCCAAAATTTCTGTGTGAGGTTTGCAATGGCTGAACCGTTAATGATGGGGCAGTACCATGACGCCGTTATTTCGGCGCTGAAAAACATAGCGTGGGTGCGGGATGCTGATGCCTATCCCGAAAAAAATATTCCCCGATTTACCGGATTAACCACGCCTGCAGTGTATTTCACGATTAACAGCTGGGAGCAAGGTGGCAGTAATGAGGGCCAGTTGCAGGTCTCGCTCAGCTGTGATCTGTTTGTCGTGGTTGATTCTGAGGGAGCCAGCGCCAGTAAACCTGAAATTTTTTTGCGAACTGCAGCAGCAGATATCACGCAATGGATTGACGGTCAGCAATTTGGTATCAGCCACATAGGGCCAGCTGAATTCATATCGGCTGAACGTGATGAGTTTGATCCCCGTATGGATGATTACCTGGTCTGGCGGGTTTCATACACGCAATCAACCGCATTTGGTGCTGATCCGTTTGCGCCATCAGGTGTGCCGTTGCGTAAGGTGTGGCTGGGTAAATCACCCGATGTAGGGCGTGCGCATGTCGATGACTATCGGCTGATCTGGGAGTCAAAAGCCGATGAGTGATATCAGTGGAGACCTGCAGCGGCGGCTGGCTAATCTCATCCGCCGTGGCGTGATTCACTCAGTCCGCCATGATAAGCAGCCAAAATGCCGTGTCGATCTCGGGGATATCGTCACCACCTGGCTGCCACTTTGCCAGGGTTTTTCAGGGGCTAACCGTTCCGACTCAAACCCCTGCGCCGTGGGTGATGCCGTTACCGTACTGTCAGAGGCCGGGGAACTGAACAATGGCCGGGTGGTTCCGGGCTGGAATACGGGAGTAATGCCTGTGCCCGAGGGTAGCGATAGCGAGCATATCACCCGCTATAGCGATGGCACTGAAATCAGGTATGACCGGGAGGCCCATGCACTGACAATCAAAATCGCGGCAGGGGGATCATACAAAATTGTTGGAATCGGCACGCTGGATGGTCCTGTTGAAATTACTGAAACGCTGACAGTGCAGGGGAAAACGCAGGTGAACGGCGACATCGGTGCAACCGGCGATATAAGTGACGGTACCGGCACTATGAGCAAAATCCGGGAGGTGCATAACGACCACGACCACCCTGGCGACAGCGGCGGAACAACCGGAAAACCTAATCAGAAAATGTAACCTGCGCCGGCAGGTTTTTTTATGCCTGGAGAAAACAGATGGGTGATTTACATGGTGTTGAAACTATAGAGTTAACCTCTGGCACCGTTGCAGTAACAACGATTCAGACGGCAATTATTGGGCTGGTGGGAACCGCTCCTGATGCATCTGCCGGTACGCCAGCCAGTGCTACGACCGGAACCCCGATACTCGATAACGTACTGAACTTCAGAACAACCATCATAGGCAGAGCGGGAAATGTTATCAGCGTGGAGGCTGTTGCAGGTGTACCCGACTCGACTGTAAAGGCAGCTGTTCCCACATCAGCATCATGGGATGCCGCCGCACTCAAACTCAGCATCACGCTGGGCTGCGATGAGGATGGGGTGCTGAATGCAACTCCCGCTGATGTTGTTGCCGTCGTACCTGCACAGGATGGCGCGAAAATACTGGTTTCAGGCAGTGGAGCGGGCTTTGTCACGCCATTTACGCTTCAGCTGACTGGTGGAGAGGATGAACCGTTCCCGCTCAATACGCCCGTGGCGATTGTTGGCACAACGATGATGTCCCGCCTGGGTGACACCGGAACGCTTAAGCAGGCCATTGCTGACATTAATGACCAGCGCAACGCTCTGACCGTAATTGTGCGCGTCAGTGAGGAAACAAGGAAAGAGCATCAGCGTGCCGCCGTTCTTGCTGGTATCAGTAAACTTTCATCTGCTAAAGCCGCGACTACCTATCAACCGCGCATTGTTATTGCACCCGGTTTCAGTGAGGACGACGCGGTAGGTAAAGCACTGGAGACGGTTGCCGGTAAATTGCGAGCTGTGGCCTATGTTGACTGCGCGTCAGGCGCAACACTGCAGGAAGTGGTCCAGCGCCGCCAGTCATATGGCGCACGTACCGAGCTTTTGCGTCCGCGTGTTCAGACGAGCAACAGTGACGGCCAGTTGGTATACCGGGCCTATTCCGCGTTTGCTGCCGGGCTGCGTGCCCGGGTCGATTTCGAAAAGGGCTGGTGGTGGAGCAAATCCAATCAGGACATCAACAATATCCTCGGCGTTGAGCAGATTGATGAATTTATCCTCGGCGAAAGAAATTGTGATGCCAACCTACTGAATATGCAGAACGTCTCAACCATCGTGCGACGCTCTGGATTTAAACACTGGGGTAACCGCCTGTGCGCGGACGATCCGCAGTGGCACTTTGAATCAGTCCGTCGCACGGCGGACGTGATTGAGGACAGCATTCAGGAGGCCATGCTGCCGTACGTGGACCGTCCTCTGGACTGGGAAAATGCTGATGACATCATTGGCACCATTAACTCATATATGCGGAAACTGGTCAGGCTGAAAGCCATTTTCGGTGGCGAAGCCTGGCTGGATAAGGAGCTGAACACAAAAGAAACGCTGGCAGCGGGTGAACTTTATATCAATTACGATTTTGGTCCTAAGTCACCAACCGAGCTGATCAGCCTGCGTGTCCGGGTTAATAACAACTATGCGCTTGAGGAGATGCTGGCGGCATGAGTGATAAAAATACATTACGCGTCTGGACGTTTTTCAGGCAGGGGGTGCGCATTCAGGGCGCGCACGAATTCACGCCGCCGACACTGGCGATCGTCAAAACCGATTTGCGTACCGGCGCGCAGGACGCACCGACACCCGTTGATGACGGCATGGAGGCAATGACCTGTCAGATTAAATTTTACGGCATCGATACCGACATGCTGACGGCGTTCGGTTTCGTCAGTGGCAGTCGCCCGCGCTTCACTGCCTATCAGGGTTATCTGGCTAACGGCACCGCCCTGGGAACGGTTGAGGAGATTGAGGGTTTTGTTCATACGGTCACTCCCGATGCACGGGGTAAAGACGCTCTTTCAGAGAACGCCATCACGGTTGACATTGCGGTCAGCTATTACAAACAGACTAAAGACGGTCAGGAGCTGTTTGAGATCGACACAGAGCGATTTGCCCGGCGCGTTAACGGCGTTGACGTGCTGGCCGGGCTGGCATCAAAAGTTCGTCTGTAATCTGTCTCCCTTAATCCTTCACTCATAACGGCCTCCGGGCCGTTTTTTATATCAGGAGCTAATTATGAGTTTTCCCGCTTCAACACGAACCATCAAACTTTTTACCCCCGTCACGCTGGAGGGTGGCGCAGAGTTAAACGTTGTGCATATGCGCGAACCGCTGGTGCGCGACCGCATCGCGCATGCAAAAGATCGCGGTAATGAAGAGGAGAAGGAAGCGCGGATGATTGCGCAGCTATGTAACCTCAGCGAACAGGATATCTGGCAGCTGACAGCAGCGGATTATGCGCAGCTGACGGATGCCTTCAACGTTTTTATGCTCCCGCCCGGAGAGCGACCGAAGGAGAGTTGATCCGGGCTATACGATTTCTGGGCAGGCGGCTGCATTTCCCCATGGGGGACTATCTGAATATGCCATTCAGCACGTTTTCCGATTTTCTGTTTGACGAAATGGAGGCATTAAACCGTGGCCGGAATAAGTCAAAACCTTAAAGCCACCATAACGTTTGGCGGCAATATCGACAGTTCATGGAAACGCTCAGCGACCGACCTGCAAAAGAACCTGAAAGCGGTGGGAAAAGAATCCGAGCGTCTTACTAAGGACCAGACAAAACTCGCCACCGAGATCAAAAAAGCCAAGTTGGCTGGAAACAGCATCAGCGATTTGAAACGTCAGTACAGTTCGGTGACGCGTGAGATACGCAAAACCGAGGCCGAACAGCAAAAGCTGAACCGCCAGATTCAGCGTGGTGAGCGGATTAATGCCTTTAAAGGCAAGGCGGGTGGGCTTTTCAGGCGCGGCTTAAACGTCGGTGGACACCTCGGGGGCATGGTGGCACCTGGTCTTGGGATTGGCGGCGGCGGTGTGGTTGCCACCGCGCTGGCGTCACTCATTGCGCCAGCGGCCACCAATGCAGAAACCGCACGGCAGACGGGTGTGGCACGCAGCTATGGCGTTGATGTAGAGACCTATAATGCGTGGGACTCGCTGGCAAAACAGTACGACATGACCGGCGAGAATTTTGGCGATCTCTTTGAGGAGTACCTGCACAAATCCGGGGAGTATAAGCAGAACGGCAAGCAGGGTGCGCTGCAGGACGCCTTTGAAACGCTGGGGTTCAAAGCGGGTGACATGGCTGGCCTGAGCGACATGGCGCAGTTCAGTAAAATCATTGAGCGTGCGCTGAGCCTGAAAGATGGGTCAAAAGCCTCGTTCGCTCTGGATTCTCTTTTCGGCGGCGAGGCCAGCAAGCTGCTGATGCTGGTGAAACAGTCCGGCAGGAGCTATCGCGACTTAATGGATGAGCAGCATCGCTATAACCTCGTCACCAAAGCGGGTGCTGACGGCGCGGTGGAGGGCAATAAAGCGGTTGAGAACCTTAAAACCGTTCTCTTCAGCGCGGGTGCGGAGATATCGGGACAGCTGGGCAATCAGCTTGCTCCCCGCATCAGGGAACTGACTGATGATTTGGCTGAGTGGTTTAAAGGTGGCGGCATCAGCAGGGTAGTAAAATTTCTGCGCGATGATCTTTATCCCGGCGTACTGACGTTCGGTCAGGGCGTGGTGTATGTCGGGAAAATTATTTATGCCTTGGCTAAAAAACTCTCCTGGCTGCTACCAGATGAGCGGGGGGATCAAAAAAATGTTTTGAAATCGCTGGCGATGACGGGATCGGTCGATATCGCCAGACTGACAGCAAAACGTAATGGTCAGGAAGAGTGGTTTGATCAGCAGTTGAAGCAGCACCCGGAATTACCGGAACAGGTTAAAAAATCTTTTACCGCTACCCGTGGTTTTTTCAACGATGACGATGAGACGTTTGATAAATCGCTCGATCCTTTTCTGACTGCGAAGAAAGAGGGATTGCCGGATTTCACTGATGCCCTGAAAAACAATTCTGCAACGTCGGATACTCAGTCAGGCAGGAGCTGGGATGACTTAAACAGTGGTCTTGCTGCAGCTGACAGTCAGCAGAAAGCGTATCAGATGACCGATAACCGGAAATTTGAATACCGGTTCGAAATCAACGGTGCACAGGGACAGAGCGAGCGTGGGATTGCCGACGAGTTGGAGTCCATTACCAAAACCAACCCGGCATTCACGGGAGATAACAGCATGCTGGATGGAGGCGCTATCTGGTGAGTGAAATAATCCCTTTAATTGAGGCATCCGGACAGGCACAGCAGTCCGCCATTCGTGGTAGTCAGGCTGACCGCGTCATGATGATGCTGGGCGATTTTGCCTTCTCCATTGATACCACAGCGTTTAAATCACTTTCACGTGAGGCTAGCTGGAACTGGAGTGAACAGGAGAGGATAGGCAAACAGAGTCTGCTGCAGTACACAGGAAAACCCGGGCGGACGGTGCGGCTTGATGGCGAGGCACATGCGTTCTTTCGTAACGGCGTGGATGCGGTTAATGACCTTTACGACCTGGCTGATTTGGCTCAGCCCCAGTTGCTGGTGAGTGGTGAGGGCGATGTGCTGGGCTGGTGGGCGGTAACTCAATTCAGCGATACAACTGATCGGTTCCTGCCGGGAGGCGGACACCGTAATAAAAACTGGACGATGACGTTAAAACATTATGCCGACGATATATCAAAGCCGTGATGGCGATGTGCTGGACGCTATTTGCGCAGATCATTATGGCACTGCAAATCTCTCATCCAACGTTTCAGCGGTACTGGAGGCAAATCGGGGGCTGGCAGACAGGGATGCCATTCTTCCTGCAGGAGTCGTTATTACGCTCCCGGACCTGACCACGCCGGTTACTGATTCGGCATTTAGTTTATGGGATTAACATGGCTGAACAGATTGTAAATCCAGAATATGCGCCAGCATTCAGTATAAGCGCAGAGGGCAAGGACATTACCCGCGCTCTGCAGGAGTGTCTGAGCGAACTCACCCTGACGGATAATGGCGGGGCAACAGCCAAAGCGGATGAACTTAAAATCACGCTGATTTCTCAAACTCTGCCACTGCCATCTAAGGGAGCACGTTTAAGGGTGGCGATGGGCTTTAATGATCAGCTGGTCGATAAGGGGTGGTTTGTTGTTTCGGGGGTGGGCAGTAGCGGGCCACCTCGCCGCGTTGAAATCTATGCCACTGCCGCACCGATGAACTCCCAGAAACATCCCGGTAACGTGCTGAGCCATAAAACGCGAAGTTGGAATGATATCCGGCTGGCCGATCTCGTTAAAACCGTTGCCACAGACAACGGACTGAAACCGAAAGTGGCCGCAGAACTCGCAGAAATTCATATCGATCACATCGACCAGGTTGCAGAGTCAGACGCCAATCTGATGTCGCGGCTGGCGAGAACCTACAATGCCATCAGTAAACCCGCTGGTGGGTACTGGCTGTTTCTGGTGCAGGGGGCGATGAAAACTGCTGCCGGTAAGGAGACAGGAGGTATCACCATCACCCCCGATGAACTATCCAGCTGGACTTATAGCGAGGGCCAGCGTGGCAGTACAACTGGCAAGGCCACAGGCAGCGATGGCAAAGCAAGCGGTAAAGTCGGTGTGCGCTATTACGATGAAAGTGATGGCAGGACGAAAACCACCACAGTTGACCATGATGGACCGTCAATCACCAATCCCTATACCCAATCTGGAAAAGCCACTGCAGACCAGCAGGCCAAAGCCCGCAAAACACAGGCGCAGCGTAACGAACAAAAAATGACGCTCACTGGCCCATGTCGTCCCAGACACATTGCGCTAACGGCTGAGTCTGGCGTTACGACGTCCGGGTTTGGTTCCAGAGAGGATCGCTCGTGGCTGGTGGAATCCCTGGTTTTTTCTCTGACCTCATTGGGCCTGAGTTTCACCTATAACCTGGTGGTTAACATCAACGCTAAGGTCAAGAAAGGCAAAAAGGGCAGCACGGATAAAACCGGGCCAGCCTATTTCGGTTAACTCCTTCATCTCCCTCTACGCAAACGGATAACTCTCATGAACGGTGTAAACATCCGCACGGGCAAACGCCTGTCGGGTTCGGCGCATCTGCGCCAGTCGGTCAGCGACATTCTGACCACGCCCATAGGCAGCCGGGTGCTGGTACGCGATTACGGCAGTGAGCTGCCGGATTTAGCAGACGCGCCGCGTGATGATCTGACCCGGCTAAGGATTATTGCGGCCACAGCAAAATCGCTATCACGCTGGGAACCTCGCCTGCAGGTGACTCGGGTGGTGGTGTCCCTTCCCGATGATGAATCCACGTTCATTGTGGATGTAGAGGGGATTAATAAAGAAAGCGGCACAGTAACAACTACCGGAGACATAACCATCAATGGCAATTAGTTCTGATGTTATCAATCTGTCTGAGCTGGAGGTTCCGGACGCCATTGTCGTGCCTGACGCGTCAGACATTTTTTCCCGCTGGCTGGCACGCCTGCGCGAACTCGACCCGGAATTTGATGCGCTGGTGGAGTCAGACCCGGCCTATAAGCAGGGGGAGGCAAATGCTTATCAGCTGACCCTGGCATTTCAGCGCGTCAATGACGCCGTGCGCGCCGTTTTTCTTGCCAGTGCCACAGGCATGGACCTCGATCAAATTGGGGCAAATTTCAATGTTAAACGCTACGTCATCACCCCCGCCGATCCTGACGGCGTTCCTCCTTTAGATGCTGAGCTGGAGGACGATGACGCCTACCGGGAGCGCATCCAGTTGTCATGGGCGCAGCTTAATACCGCAGGAGCGCGTAACGCATATCGCTTTCATGCGCGGTCGGCTGATGCTGACGTGCTGGATGCGGATGCATACGGGCCAGAGGATCACAGCCGTCCGGGAGAGGTGGACGTTTACGTACTGTCGAGAACGGGTGACGGCACAGCCCCTCAGTCACTTCTGGATAAAACGGCAGCGAATCTGAGTGCTGATGATGTTCGCCCGCTGACTGATTTTGTCAGCGTTAAAAGTGCAGTTATCCAGCGTTACAGCATCACGGCAGAGCTGGAAATCCCCGATGGGCCGGATGCGCAGACGGTGCTGGATAATGCCATCAGCGTTGCAACGAGCTATGCAGCACTCTCTCACCGAATTAAAACAGTTATCCCTCTGTCAGCAGTATATGCCGCTCTGCAACAGCCTGGCGTGGTCAGGGTGAGACTGACCAGCCCTGCAGCTGATATTGAGGCTGAGATGGGGAAAGCGCCGTGGTGTCAGGCAATCAGCGTCACGATAAGAGGGTCTGGGAATGGCTGATAAATTTCGCTCGCTGTTGCCACAGAACGCTCTTCATCAGGAGCGAGCGCTGGAGCAGGCATCACGGGAACAGATTCTCGCCCTCAAAACCGGCATGGTCAGAAGCGTTAAAAGTGCAGATGACTGCCCTTACCATCTGCTGCCTTGGCTGGCATGGGAGCTATCAGTCGATTTCTGGGACGAAAGCTGGACAGAGGATGAAAAACGTCAGGTCTGCCGCGATGCTGCCTATGTGCATCAGCATCGTGGCACTGCAGGCGCTGTTAGACGTGCGCTGGGGGCGGTGAGCCTGCCCACTACAGTTATTGAGTGGTGGCAGGAAAACCCGCGCAGAGCGCCGTACACGTTTCGGATTGAGGTCTACAGCCTTCAGGGCATAGATGACAGCCTGTATAGCCGTATACGGCGTCAGGTGAATAAGGCTAAAAATTTACGCAGCTATCTCAGCAGCATTGATGTGATCGCTGACGTTGGCGCAGCAGGAAACTATTACACAGGCGGTGCGGTAACTGCGTACATCAACGCTGTGATTCAGACTGGAGAATAATCGTGGCAGAGCAATATTACAGCATCCTCACGAACCGGGGAAAAGAGCTGGAGGCGGCGTCGTCTGCAAACGGCACGCCGGTCGTTATCAAAGATTTTGTAATCGGTGATGGTAACGGGAAGGCCGCAACGCCAAATCCGTCGCAAACTGCACTGATTCGTGAAGTATACCGCCATGCTATATCCGGGCTGGACGTATCTCATGAGCAATCTAACCAGTGGGTAGCTCATCTCGTTGTTCCGGCTGATGTGGGCGGGTTCACTATTCGTGAAGTGGGACTGTTAACTGATACCGGAGAACTCTATGCAGTGGCGAATTGCGCTGCCATTGAAAAGCCGGTCAGCGGTATCAACGTCAGCCTGCAGTTTCGTCTGGCCGTAAATGAAACCGCCAGCATTGAACTTAAGGTGGCCACAGGCGATGGCTTGTTTTTGAGGCAGGACGCAAATCTTAGTGACCTGAATAATATTGCTAAAGCGCTGGAAAATTTAGGGCTGAATCTCGTCGGTAACTGGCAAGCCGTGCAGGCTAACGGCGGTAAACATTCGTCCGGCAAACACCGTATTTACATGGATTGGAATGATGGTGACCGCAAATTATATATAACCGTTGATGAAACGGACGTCGGCGAGTTGTTCTCAACGCAAAATCCTCCCACAGCAGCGCAAACAGGCGCATATCCCCGCACGGGTGGGAATCTGGATGAAGAAGCAAGTATTTCGCTGATTTCTAACTCGAAAAATCCCACTACAGGCACTGTGATTTATTCGCCCATGTACCGTGTTGTAATAAAGGGGCGCGGGGGCGATCAGGATTTTAAAGACGGCGCATCGGGATTCATGCGGATCGTCGAGGAAGTAGGGACTCGGGCCTATTTGCAACTCCAATGGGATGGGTTCGGCACCATACATGAGTTCAGGTTTGATCAGAACGGCAACACGCAAATTTATGGTAAAGCTTACACCGGCAGCGGAGCTAGTTTTCTGGCTGAGGACGGCAATGTTTATGGCCCCGCATGGGGCGGCTACCTAAGTACTTGGGTAGTAGCGCAGATTAACGCGCTTAATATCGCCCTTAATCAATCTATAAATAACGTGGCTAATACAGCTAATGACGCTTGGAATAAAGGCAACGACGCGCAACTCAATCGCGTTCAGGATGTCGCTCTCGGGGCGCGCTGGACAGGAGTATTACCTGGTGGCGGCGGGCTTGAGTCACCCGCCGCAGGCTATGTTATGACGGGATGGTATACAGAAGGGCAAAACCCCGGTGGAGATACCCTTGTATTCCGGCCCGTTCAAAAATATGTGCCTTCTATGGGCTGGGTTAACGTGGGGCATACAGCATAATGTTGACTTTAAAAAATATTAACACCTATAAACCTGAATGTTACGATTTAATGCCGCCGTGTTTATATCTGCAAACCGAGGACGGCAAAGACTGGTATTATCACAGATTGAAATTTCAGGCAGATTCGCTGAAAATATGTTACGGCAGCGATAACGTAATTAGAATGGCGAGTTATAACGCCGAGTATATTTGTCCTCCCTCCGGTTGTTCTGTATCTGAGGTTGCTCCTGATGAGGTACCGGTCGGATTTAATGATTTAGGTGACTGGATCTTTGATGGTGCGGGAATTGTAGCGCGTTTTTACACTGCGGAAGAGTTGATAGCACAGGCTGAAGCATTAAGGGCCAAATTACTTGCACAGGCGACAACAGCTCTGGCACCTCTGCAGGATGCGATAGACCTCGATTTAGCAACCGATGCCGAGAGGACTAGCCTGGATGCCTGGAAAACTTTTCGAGTGCTCCTCAATCGCTTGGATGTCAGCACTGCGCCTGATATTAAGTGGCCTGTCGAGCCGGGCCGAGCGTTGTTGGATGGTAATGCATAGCAGAAACACTGCGGAGGGGTCTGCTTGTTGGTTGGTGGAAACGATCTGTTTAGCCAACCTATCCTTCGCTATTGATTGCCATGACCAGTTGGAGCAACGTAAACGCTGAGCATGCTTTGATCAACGTTAAAGGGAGGCTT